>Ga0183099_1000298_pt1 | contig 39442 bp, 32 predicted proteins | sample Biomet1_FD_127788 | JGI IMG/M metagenome (GOLD analysis project Ga0183099, IMG submission 127788) | Microbial communities from bioreactor (seeded with anoxic lake sediment) at LBNL, California, USA - Biofuel metagenome 1 | ecosystem: Engineered > Bioreactor > Anaerobic > Unclassified ... | reverse complement strand
TGCGGCGTTGACAAGGGACTGGAGGAGCCGTTCGGAATCATACATATTGATGCCCATATGGATCTATGCGACGAATTGGGAGGGGACAGACTGTCACACGGATGTACACAGCGGCGGGCTTTGGAGATGAAAAACGTTACGTCTCTGGAAAATCTGTATTTCATCGGAATTCGTTCTATTGAGCCCGATGAATTCGAATTCTACCAGAAAAATAGGATTCATGTGAAAACCGCTTATGATTGCTTTCACGAGGGAATTGAAGCCGTGGCGGCAGCTTGCGTCGCGCAGATGAAAAAATTCAACAAAGTTTATATGACCTTTGATATTGATGCTTTGGATCCCGGATATGCGGCTGGAACGGGAACGCCGCAGTTTGGCGGACTTACACCCAGAATGACTTTGACTTTGCTGGAGGTCCTGTTCCGTGAGCTGAACATAATTGGCTTCGATGTAGTAGAAATCGCACCGCCATTGGATCCTTCCCTTGCATCGATGTATGCGGGAAGAAAAATTATTCAGGAATGCTGGGGATACTGGGCAGAGCAGATGGGCAAGCTGAAATAATTACTAGTTACAAGGCTTACACAGAGATTGAGAATTACCGTAAAGGATGCACTGTCCCAAGAGGGCATCGGGAGAGAGCATCTCTCCCGATCAGAGTGTATCGCCGTTAAGCTATAGGCATTGGAAACGAGAGATATATGGGTCGCCGCTCCGGGGGTGACAGGAGAAACAAATCGAATCGGCTTACATCCAAAGACGTGAATATAAGCCCCTTTTGTTATTAATTCTTCATGGCTTCCAGATTCTTCAATTCCATCCTCTGTCAGGACAAGTATTTTAGTTGCATTTTTTATAGTAGTCAGCCTATGTGCAATCGTCAGGGTTGTTCGCCCTTTCGTGAGTTCTTCCAGTGATTGCTGAACAAGTCTTTCACTCTCATTGTCAAGGGCAGATGTGGCTTCATCCATAACCTCAATAAAACGTTCAAGCCGGTTATACCGCGTTGGAATTGCTCGGTAAATTCCACAATTCTTCTTACTGTTGCCAAAAGCATGACGACATATAAGAGATAGGCCATAAAATCACCAGGGATTATGTGGCCTGTCATCATGAAGATCGCCCCAGCAACCACCACTACGATATACATAAGACCATCGGAAAGGCGGGTTGTACTTTGAAAACGCAAATATTAGCAGCGTAAGCCATATATTTGTTGTCCCTAAAATGCAGAAAGATACGGAAATTTTTACAATAGCAATATAATATTCTTCGGAGCAATGATGGGAAAACTCCGTAACATCAAATAAATCACTAGTTATTCGAGCCATAAGTTGTCCAATCTTTGTATTGTTATAAAATGAATAAGACAGATCCTGCAAATGCTCAAACAAATCTTTGCTCATGTCAGTTTCTATTTGAGCGCCCATGATATGTCCAACGCTGGCCATGTAGTAGTTCGCAATAATGTCAATAATACGCAAAGCCAGCTTCAGGGGGTTACAGGCATCGTAAGATGCCGCCGAGAGGGGGCAGCAGCGCCCCCTACGGAACTTGTGTCAGCAAGTTGGACAGTATAGTTCTCTAAACCTATGCACGGCTTGTCTTTTATATGAATAACTCCCGCAGAAGCAGCGGATAATACCTAGTACCTTGTAACACCTAAAAATTGCAAGGCCGTTGCCTTATTCCATCGCCTTATAATGGAAGCAAATATACGATACAACCACAGTATGTCTAAAAGGTAAGTAATGTGAATGACTATAAAATTGCAAGAATACAACCAAAAAAGGAATTTTGAAAAAACGGTCGAACCGGAAGGCGAAATAGCAGAGCCGGAAGAACGTCTGAAGTTCGTCGTCCAGCACCACGCAGCCCGCAGCGATCACTACGACTTACGTCTTGAATGGGACGGAGCGCTTTTAAGCTGGGCGGTGCCCAAGGTACCTTCCTATAATACCCGTGACAGAAGACTTGCCGTACAAGTGGAGGATCATCCCCTGGAATACCGGAACTTTGAGGGGACGATTCCCAAGGGGGAATATGGCGGTGGAGTCGTGATGCTCTGGGATGAAGGCTGCTGGGAGCCTCAGGTGGATGTGGAGGAAGGACTCAGCACGGGTTCATTGAAGTTTGTCCTAAAAGGAAGCAGACTTAAGGGAAAATGGGCTTTGGTCCGAATGAAACCGAAAGTGGGAGAGGCTAAGAATAACTGGCTTTTCCTCAGGAAAAAGATGATTACGCCAAAACTGCCGATGAGAGCCCTGAGTATACCACCAGCATCAGAACCGGACGCACCATGGCGGAAATTGAAAAAGGTGAGGATGAAAAAATCACGAAGAATCCCTTGAGTAAGATCAGCGTACAGCTTGCCAAACTTGTCAATACGATTCCTGAGGGCGAGGATTGGTTATATGAGCTGAAATATGACGGCTACAGGATTCTTGCATATCTGGAAGGCAACAACGTCCGGCTCATAACCAGGAACGGCAATGACTATACAAAGCGGTTTGCCGATATCGCATATTCCCTCATCGATTGGGCTGCCGGAAGGACGATGATCCTGGATGGAGAAATGGTGATTACGGATGCGGAAGGCAAGACAGATTTCCAGGCTCTGCAAAATTATATGAGAAATCCTAAGGGTCAAAACCTTACCTATATCGTCTTTGATCTCCTGGCCCTGGATGGCGCAGACTTAAGAGGACGCCGCTTGATTGACAGAAAAGAAACACTGGAAGCTCTGTTGAAGGACTCGCCTAAAAATCTTCACTATAGCCAACATGTCAAAGGAAAAGGAAAGGAAAGCTTCCTTGCAGCCTGTCAGGCAAATTTGGAAGGAATCGTAGGTAAAAAAGCTGATTCCATCTACAGCGGAACAAGAAACGGCGACTGGATCAAGCTGAAGTGCGATAAAAGGCAGGAATTCGTCATTGGCGGATATACGCTTACAGATAAAAAAACGAGCGGGGTAAGCGCGATTCTTCTCGGCATTTATGAAGGAGAGGAACTGGTCTATGCCGGACGTGCCGGAACAGGCTTTACCGTACGCAGCATGAAAGAGCTGGAACAAAAATTTGAAAGTATAAAGATGGAAGCGGCTCCTTTCAAACAGGCGCCTGAGCCTAGGAAGAACGAAGAAATTACCTGGCTTGAACCTGAACTGGTTGCAGAAATCAAGTTTGCGGAATGGACCGAAGAGAATCTGTTAAGACAAGCAAGTTTTAAGGGCCTTCGGACGGATAAGGATCCGAGGGATATCAAAAGGGAAAATGCGGATGATGAAACACAGTCAGAGGAAAAATCTGAGGAGGAGCAATCAACCGACAAGGAGTTGGAGAGTTCAATGGAAGCAACCGGCAATAGTATGATCATCGCAGGCATAAAGATCACCAGCCCGGACAAGGTGATATTTGAAGATCCTGAAATCACAAAAGCGGATGTGATCCGGTATTACGCAAAGGTTTCGGAGCGCATGATGCCGTATGTGAGCAACAGAATTCTTAGCATTGTACGCTGTCCTAAGGGAATATCCCAGTCCTGCTTCTTTAAGAAGCATCCCGGTCCGGATAACAAAGCAATCGTCACAATGCAGATCATGAACAGCCGCGGAGAAACAGAAGATTACTTCTATATCGAGAATGCTTCCGGACTCATCTATGAAGCACAGATGGGCACGCTGGAATTTCATACCTGGGGAAGCCGTGCCGACAATCTGGAAAAACCCGATATGATGGTATTTGACCTGGATCCGGATGAGGGAATGGGCCTGGAAACGGTGCGCCAGGGCGTAAAAGACGTAAGAAGTATTCTTGAACAGCTTTCGCTTAACTCGTTTCTCAAGACCAGCGGAGGCAAAGGGTACCATGTGGTCGTACCTTTCGAACCTACCGTGGACTGGGAGACGTTTCACGATTTTGCCAGGCGTATCGCCGAAGTTATGGAACAGAAGTGGCCTGACCGCTACACAAGTAATGTCAGAAAGGTTAACCGGAAAAACAAGATCTTCATCGACTGGATTCGAAACGGTAGAGGTGCCACAAGTATTGCTCCCTACTCCATAAGAGCAAGAAGCGGGGCTCGGGTCTCCATGCCCATCACATGGAAAGAGCTTGACACGGTGGCTCCCGATGGTGTCAATATGGCAGATGCGCTATCGAGGATTGACGGAAATGATCCGTGGAAAGATTTTTTTCAGATCAAACAACGACTGAAATGAAAAGAAAAAGCCCAGGAATTCTGACGCAAAAGTATCGCACAGGTTAATTTCCTCAACCTTAGTTAACTTCAAATCCATTGATTTACTTCAATATACCGACTAAAATGTAGTCAGAGGTGAATAAAATGAAAGAAATCAATATTGCAAAAGTGCTTGTAAATAAGCGCAAGGAAAAGGGCATTACCCAAGATGAACTGGCAAATTACATTGGGGTTTCCAAGGCGTCCGTTTCAAAATGGGAAACTGAGCAAAATTATCCTGATGTTACCTTTCTGCCTATGCTGGCATCGTATTTTAACATCAGTATAGACGATTTGATTGATTATAAGCCACAAATGACAAAAGAGGATATCCACAAGCTGTACCGAAGACTATCATCTGATTTTACGTCAAAATCCTTTGAAACGGTGATGGATGACTGCCGTCAGATCGTTAAAAAACACTATTCATGCTTTCCGCTGCTGCTGCAAATGGGTATACTGATGATCAACCATGCTGAACTGCTGAAAGATCCGCAAAAATCGGCATCTTTGATTGAGGAGGCAAAGACTCTTTTTATCCGGGTCAAGGAGGAAAGCGATGACGTATCGCTTACAAAGCAGGCTTTGTATATGGAGGCCCTGTGCAGCCTTGCCTCTCGTGATCCGAATACCGCGCTGGAGTTGTTGGATGGAACAGTCGCACCTGCGTTGCCGCCCGAATCGATTTTGGCATCCGCTTACCAAATGGCGGGGCGCGCTGACGAGGCAAAATCCGTTTTGCAGGTTGGGATTTATCAGAATATCGTCGTTCTGTTCAATTTTTTCCCTGCTTACCTTATGCTGTGCACAGATGACCCTTCAAAATTCGAAGAAGTGCTGCGGCGCGCGCTTAATGTCGCTGAAACGTTTGACATGAGGCATCTGCACCCCGGCGTTTTGGTCGCCCTTTATATTTCCGCTGCTCAGGGATATATGATGCAGGGTAATCGCGGCAAAACGCTTGATATGCTGCAGCAGTATACTGAGATCGTAACAAGTGATATTTATCCTTTGCGCCTGCATGGTGACGCCTTTTTTGACCTTCTGGAAAGATGGCTGGATAAGCTCGATTTGGGTACGGATCTTCCCCGGGATGAAAAAACGATCAGAAAAAGTATGGCTGATGTAATCGTTCAAAATCCAGCTTTTTCAGTGCTTTCAGATGAGAAGCGTTTTCAAATTATTACTGAAAGGCTGCAGAACAACTGCAAAACAAAATGAATCAGGGGGTAAGGTTATCATGGGATTTGAGAAATCGACAGCCAAAAAAGAAAGATGTCATCCATTTGGATGGCATCTTTTACTATTTACAGTGGCAAGAGTCGGGTCGGGCGAAAACAAATAGTAAAATAAAATTCATACAAAAAAATGCGGCATTTATGATATAATAAAACCGCTTATAAATATCTGTGGACATAGAGACTATTGAGAGTATAACGTGGAGGGTGACCATGAGAAATGACAATTATATAGATTTTGGTGAAGAAATCAGCCGAACGGTCAAAAAAGTGCTGAACAGCCAGGATTTTTACGACTTAAGGAACACGATCAATCGTACAATGCGGAATGTTCCGGGAATGGGCGGAGGTCCGTTTTTTGAGGGACCTCTTAACGATGACGGATTCCCGCGCCTTTCAAAAGAGGACGGAAATGATGCCGGTGGGTATAGAGGAGCTTACGGCGCACAGGGCGGCAGGCATCGTCACAGAGAGAGACGCAGGGGACAAAGGTCCGTTGCAAGTATTCTGTTTCTGGTTTTTGGATTCATTGGTGCAATTTTTACAGGCATATCAACACTGATTGGAATTGTGACGTACTCTTCAGTCGGAAATTTTCCGGCAGTGAAAGCCATCGCTACGGTATTTGGAGTACTTTTTCTCATTTCCCTAGCCTTAATCATCGTCGGGTTTAAATTAAGAAAACGTATGAAACGGTTCCAGCTTTACCAAAAAGTTATGAATGGACGTACATACTGTATGATCAAGGAACTTTCCGCAGCCAGCGGGGAAGGACCGCAATTCATCATCAAGGATCTTCGTAAAATGATCAAAGCAGGACTGTTTGCGGAAGGTTATCTGGATGAGCAGGAAACCTGTCTGATGACTGATTATCAGACTTATGCCCAGTATCTGAAAACGATGAAAAATGCGAAGGAGCAGCAGGAGGCCGAAAAAAGAGAGCAAGAAAAATGGGCAAATCGCGAAGGCGGAACGGTGCTGAAAGAAACCATTGACGAGGGGAAAAATTATATTCAAACGATCAAGGCGGCAAACGACGCATTGCCTGAGGCGGAAATTTCTGAAAAGCTGGATCAGTTGGAAACGGTTACCACGGAAATTTTCGATTATGTGGAGCAGCATCCGGAAAAACTGCCGGAAATCCGTAAATTCATGTGCTATTATATGCCGATTACCCTGAAGCTGGTCACGGCCTACCAGACGTTTGATGAACATGGAGCCAATTCAGAGGAGGTCATGGCTACAAAGCTGGAGATCAAAGGAACCCTTGATACGATCAATAAGGCATACCAAAATTTAATGAATAAATTAATGCAGGCGGATATCTTGGATGTATCATCTGATATCTCCGCGCTGGAGACGATACTGGCCCAGGAAGGCCTGACCGAGGACGAATTAACTTCTCAAAGGAGGAAATAATAAATGAGTGAAGAGATGAAAGAAACCGCAGTACCCACACCGACCCTGACTTTAGAACCATTTTCAGATGAAGCGGAGGGCATGCAACCGGCGGTGTCCGCCATACCTGTCGATTCCGTAGCGCAGCAGACACCTGCGATCCAGGAAACTCCCCTGACTCCGGAGGAACAAAAAATGATAGATGAGTTCGCATCGAAGATTGAGCTCAGCAACTCCAATCTCATTATACAGTACGGCTCCGGTGCGCAGAAAAAAATTGCAGATTTTTCCGAATCGGCATTAAACAATGTTCGGACAAAGGACCTGGGAGAAGTAGGAAATATTCTTTCTGGTGTTGTCACTGAGCTGAAAAACTTTGACGCAGACGAAAACGAAAAGGGGTTTCTTGGGATCTTCAAGCGCACTTCCAATAAACTTGCTAATATGAAAGCGAAATACGATAAAGCGGAAGTCAATGTAAATAAAATCTGCACCGTACTGGAAAATCATCAGATTCAGCTGCTGAAGGACGTAGCCATGCTGGATAAGATGTACGATATGAACAAGGTCTATTTTAAAGAGCTATCCATGTACATTTTAGCAGGAAAGAAAAAACTGGAGCAAGTGCAAACCGTCGAATTACAAAGCTTGACAAAAAAGGCTCAGGCTAGCGGTCTGCCGGAGGATGCCCAGGCGGCCAACGATCTTTCCTCTTTGTGCAACCGCTTTGAGAAAAAGCTTCACGACCTGGAGCTTACCCGGATGATTTCCATTCAAATGGCACCTCAGATTCGTCTTGTACAGAACAACGATACCTTGATGTCCGATAAGATTCAGTCGACGCTGGTCAATACGATTCCACTATGGAAGAGCCAGATGGTACTTGCTCTGGGAATCGCCAATTCCCAGCAGGCAGCCCAGTCGCAGCGAAGTGTAACGGATATGACAAACGAGCTTTTGCGCAAGAATGCGGCTACACTGAAAATGGCAACCATCGATACTGCAAAGGAATCAGAGCGCGGAATCGTAGATATTGAAACTTTGGTAAACACGAACCAGAGCCTGATTTCAACGTTGGACGAGGTCACGAAAATTCAGGAGGAGGGCCGTCAGAAGCGGGCCCAAGCAGAAATAGAGCTAAGCCGTATCGAAGGCGAACTTAAGCAGAAGTTGCTGGACATCAGGAAATAAGCCAATGTATACGACTGAGATTATTGACTTTTATTAATACAAAATTAAATGCATAATAAAACCGCTCGGACTTTACTATAAAAGGAAAATGCCGGGCGGTATTTTTTAGCTAAGAAAGCCTATTTTGGGTATATCACTTGACTCTCGGGGTTATCCTTCTCACCTTATTATCTATTACATCGCCTTCAATATCTTCTCAATAGTCCCTTTGGCATCACCAAAACACATATATGAATTTTCTTTATAGAACAACGGATTTGGCACCCCGGCATAGCCTGCGCTCATCGAGCGCTTGAATACGATTACGGTTTGAGCCTTCCATACTTCGAGCACCGGCATTCCGGCAATCGGACTTGTCGGATCATCCTTGGCCGAAGGATTTACGGTATCGTTAGCACCTATTACCAGTACGGTATCTGTTTCTGGGAAATCTTCATTAATTTCATCCATTTCCAAAACAATATCATACGGTACTTTCGCTTCAGCTAAAAGAACATTCATATGACCAGGCAGACGTCCGGCCACCGGATGGATTCCAAAACGTACATTTATACCCATATCTCTAAGTTTTCTTGTGATATCCGCTACCGGATATTGCGCCTGAGCAACGGCCATGCCATAACCGGGAGTTATGATTACAGAATTGGATTGTTTTAAAATCTCCGCAACTTCTTCAGGACTCATTTCACGGTACTCGCCTGTTTCCTCCACCTTTCTGACGCTTGCACCCTCATTCCCAAAGCCTCCGGCGATCACTGAAATGAACGAACGGTTCATCGCTTTACACATGATGTAGGACAAAATCGCACCGGAAGATCCGACCAGGGCTCCCGTCACAATCAGCAGGTCGTTGGAAAGCATAAAACCGGCAGCAGCTGTCGCCCATCCTGAATAGGAGTTCAACATGGAGATGACAACCGGCATGTCTGCACCGCCAATAGAGGCCACCAAATGCAAACCTAAAAGCAGGGCAATTGCGGTCATAATGGCCAGGTATACCATGGAGCCCCCGGCATTGATGAATGTGACCATCAGTACAATTGAAACGACAATGGCTGCTAGATTCATCCAGTGTTTGCCCGGCAGGGAAAGGGCTTTCGATTTTATGATCCCGCGAAGCTTTCCAAAAGCCACAATAGAACCGGTAAAGGTGACCGCGCCTATAAATACTCCCAGAAAGATCTCGGTCAGTTCTATGGTCAGGAGTGCTCCGGTTGCAAGCTCTCCACCTTTGTTGGCAGCCAGTTTTAAGAAACTATTGTAACCGACAAGAACTGCCGCCAGGCCTACAAAACTATGCAGACAGGCCACCAGTTCCGGCATCCCGGTCATTTCAACCTTTAATGCCAGACGGGCTCCGATCAGGCTGCCGATCAGCATGGCAACCAGAATATAAACCAAAGCCTGAAAATTGGCGTTTGCTATCGTCGCCAGCAACGCGATCGCCATACCAGTGATACCGAAAATATTCCCCCTTTTAGCGGTTTCCTGCTTCGATAACCCAGCTAAACTTAAGATGAACAAGATCGCCGCAATTATATATGCAACTGTTACTAATCCTTGAAACATTCAGCTTCCTCCTCACTACTTGCTAAACATCTTCAGCATACGTTGGGTTACTGTGAAGCCTCCAACGACATTGATGGTTGCAATTAATATTCCTATAAACGACAATATTGTGACGATAGTTATGTCAGGACCGATCTGCAGCAACGCACCCACCACAATGATGCCGGAAATGGCATTCGTCACCGACATAAGAGGTGTATGCAGGGAATGGGTAACGTTCCAGACAACGTAATAGCCTACCACACAGGCCAGCACAAAAACAGTGAAGTGGGATAAAAACTCTTGAGGTGAAAACAGACCGATGAAAGCGAACAGCAGGACTCCTGCCAAACACAGCACCATTTTAAGACCTTTGGGGTTTTTCTTTTCTTTGGCTGCTACAGCAGCTTCGGTGGTTTCTTTTTTTATCGGTGCGGCAGATACGCTGATGGCCGGCGGCGGGAAGGTCACTGTTCCACCATGGATAACGCTCATATTTCGCAATATGACATCCTCGAAATCAATGTTGATATTGCCGTCTTTTTCTTTGGAAAGAAGTTTGGTCAAGTTCACCAGATTTGTTGCGTACATTTCCGAGGACTGGGTTGGCAGACGGCCTGGCAGGTCATTATAACCAATTACCTTAACCCCGGAATCTGTTACAATCATTTTGCCGGAAACCGTATATTCACAGTTTCCACCTGTGGCAGAAGCCATATCTACAATTACGGAACCCGGCTTCATGCTGTCAACCATTTCTTTCATGATCAGCTTGGGCGCCGGCTTTCCGGGAATCAGGGCCGTTGTTATGATGATATCCACTTCTTTTGCCTGTTCAGCGAAGAGAGCCATTTCAGCATTTATGAAATCATCGGACATTACCTTGGCATATCCTCCGGAAGTTGAGCCATCTTCGTCGCCTACGAAGTCCAGCTTCAGGAATTCTCCGCCCATGGATTCAATTTGTTCCGCTACCTCCAAACGAGTATCAAAGGCTCGGACAATGGCTCCCAGGGAACGGGCAGCACCAATGGCAGCCAAACCTGCTACCCCTGCACCAATGATCAGAACCTTGGCCGGCGGAACTTTGCCTGCCGCAGTAATTTGCCCGGTAAAGAAACGTCCAAAATTATGGGCTGCCTCAATAACCGCTCGATAGCCACCGATATTGGCCATTGAGGATAGGGCATCAAGGGATTGGGCACGGGAAATACGCGGGACCATGTCCATTGCTAAAACATTGATCTTATTGCCGGAAAGCTTTTCAACCAATTCCGGATGCTGCGCCGGATACAGGAAGCTAACCAGAGTTGCCCCTTCTTTGATTCTTGCAATCTCTTCCTCATTGGGAGGGTTTAATTTGTAAATAAGATCGGATTGCCAAACGATATCACCAGCCACAATATCAGCGCCAACAGCTCCATAAGCCTCATCGGTAAAGCTGGCTTTCTCACCGGCACCAGACTCAACCGCAATATCAAAGCCGAGTTTCTTTAACTGCCTGACCGTATTGGGTGTTGCAGCAACACGAGTTTCATCAGCAAAACTTTCTATAGGGATGCCTATTTTCATTTCCTTACTCCTTCCATCTTGAACAGACATGATGTTTTTCCTAGTATTCCCGGTTTGCCGGAAAATACATTACCCAAACCACATGTATCAGCATTTGCTTCTTTTAATTATGTCATAACTGCATTGGATGATTGTATTGGACCATGAAGGAAGAATTTTAGACGGATTTAGATACTGTTTGTGAAATGGCTGTAAAACATAACGAAACCAACTATTATTAGGAGGTATCCTTGAATCAAATCAAAAATACGGATAACGAGTCCATTGGAAAGCTGATACAGATCTATGATATTAGAAGTGATAGAGAAGGACGATGAGTTTTTTCTTATTCCAACCCATACGCCTTCAAAAGAATCAGAGTATTGTTATTCATCAGCTTCTTTCCAAGCAATTCCCTGAATTTGACCGACTTTTCCTTACCCTCGTTCCGTAGGCTCTCCAGTTCCTTCGATATCTGATCCTGGCTTGCCACCAGGTCGTCATAAAAATTTTCGAACTTTGCAAGCTTATCTACGGCATCACCTGTAAAACCTGCAGCACCATAAATGATTTTGTCGTCCTCAACTAAATAACCTTGATTTTGATCCAATTTCTTTGTCAATCTTGTCATGATCTACCCCTCAAAATAAATTTCTACTATAATAATCAACCCTTCACAAGGATTATACATCATTAGACCGATTCGTAACAATTTAATCTGTTACCCATATTTTATAATAACAACAATTTAGGGGTGATGGAAATGAAGGTTGATGTGATTTTTGAGGGTGGAGGAGTCAGAGGGATCAGTTTTGTCGGCGCCATATGCTGTTTGGAGGAAAATAATTATGAGTTTCAAAGACTTGCCGGAACATCGGCAGGCTCTATCATGGCAGCTCTTTTGGCAGTTGGTTATACCGGCAGGGAGTTACGCTCGATCATTGACATCGATTATCATAAATTTTTAGACAAGGACAGGATCCAAGCAATCCCGCTGTTGGGGAAACCGCTTGGGTTGCTGTTGGAAAACGGCATGTATCAGGGGAATTATATAGAAGAGTGGATGCAGGATCTTTTGAAGACAAAAAGAAAAACAAAATTTAAGGATGTGATGTCGTTTGAAGGTAAGAGCAGATTAAAAATCATTGCCTCTGATATAACAAAAAAAGAAATTATGATTCTCCCGGACGATCTTCCGAAATACGGGGTGGATCCTATGGAATTTGAAATAGCAAGAGCGGTGAGAATGAGCGCCGGCATCCCTTTCTTTTTTAATCCACTTGAATTTCAATATCAGGAAGGAGCAAGCTATGTAGTCGATGGTGGAATTTTAAGCAATTTTCCTGTCTGGATTTTTGATGTTGACCGTACACCTAGATGGCCTACCTTTGGCTTTCAGCTGGTGGGTCCCGGATCAAGCCATCCTTCTTTGGGGAGGACAGACTTGCTTTCCTATGCTTTTGACATTGTAGAAGCCATACTGGAAACAGACCAGTCGGTTTTTATGAGAGATAAAGACAGCATCAGAACGATTTCAATTTCTACGTTGGGTATTAAATCCACAGATTTCAATCTTTCAAAAGTGGATAGCATCAGACTTTATCAATCAGGCTTTACAAGCTGCAAAAATTTTCTTAAGCAGTGGGATTTTCAGGATTATATCGGGAAATATCGAAAATAGGAAAATAGGAAAATAAGTTGAAAAAAGATAATCGACATTGCAAACGATTCTGCAGACAAATATAATACTAGTAAATACTTTTTTACAAGGGAGTTTATTATGGTTGGAGAAATCTATAAAAAAATTATAGCAGCGAAAAAATAGCTTTGAATTATAAGGGAAGCAGGATCAGTTACGGAGAGCTGGATCAAAAGGTCCTGGCATATGCAGGCTACCTGAAAAAAGCCGGACTGAAAGCAGGAGACAAGGTGGTACTGAGCTGCCTCAATTCCCCGGAATTTATCTATTCCTATTTCGGCACGGTAAGAAACAGCGGGATCATTGTTCCGATCAACCTGATGCTTACGATGGAAGAAATCATTTATATCGTCAAGGATTCCGAAGCGAAATTCATGATCATCCATCCGGCGATCATGCAAAAGGCAAAACTGACCAAAGAGACTGTAGAAAATGCCTTGGGAATAAAATTGATCATATTGGATGAAGCATTTCATCAATGTATCTCAGAGGATTCCCCGGAAATGCTTGATGACTTTTCAGATGAAAATGCAATCTCCACTTTTCTCTATACATCCGGTACGACCGGAAAGCAGAAGGCGGCCATGCTTACGCATAAAAATCTGATCTCCAATGCGAGGCAATGCTATCTGGGGCTTCAGGCAAACCCGGACGATGTTTACATGTGTGTGCTTCCCATGTTCCATGTCTTTGCATTTACCGCCTGTATTCTAATGCCGCTGTGGTCGGGGGCAACCGTTTTTATCCTGGAATCCTTCCAGCCGAAAGAGGTGATCGAAACTCTGCTGAGAGATGATATCACGATCTTCATGGGCGTTCCTGCGATGTACGTTGTATTATTGGAAGCCGGTAAAAAGAATATTGCTTTTCCAAAGCTGCGTATGGCTATTTCCGGAGGAGCGGCATTGCCTGTCGGGATTTACAGACAGGTAAAAGAAATTCTGAATCTCCCGATTGCGGAGGGCTACGGGTTAACGGAAGCCTCTCCCGGCGTGGCATTCAATCCGCCGTTTGGCTTGCAGAAAGAGGGTTCTATCGGCATTCCTATCCCGTATGTGGAGTGTAGAATCGTCGACGAGAATGATATGGAACTGCCTGCGGGAGTGGTTGGAGAACTGGCTGTCCAGGGAGACAATGTCATGCTGGGGTACTACAAACAGCCGGAAGAGTCAAAGAAAGCACTGCTCAACGGATGGCTGCATACGGGAGATCTTGCAAAAAAGGATGAGGATGGTTACATATATATCGTAGACAGGAAGAAGGACATGGTTATTGTCGCCGGAATGAACGTTTACCCAAGAGAAGTGGAAGAAGTGATCTATCAGTATCCGAAAGTGAAGGAAGCTGCGGTCATCGGATTTGACGACAAGTTGAGGGGCGAATATGTCAAAGCCTTCGTTGTTTTAAAGGAAGGTGAGGAATGCCATTCGAAAGAGCTTCTCCGATTTTTGAGGGAAAGGCTTGCCACCTACAAGTTACCTCGTAAGTTTGAATTTGTACCGAGCCTGCCGAAAAACAGCACGGGGAAAATCATGAAACGAATGCTGAAGGAACAGTAAATTCCTATTAATAATAGCAAGGGGCTGTCTCAAAATAGATTTATAAAAAGATAAAAGCGATCGAAAATGTGAGTTGAGGGTGCAGAGTCCTGAACGTAATCCAAAAAATCAGCAAAAAATGCATGTTTACTTTTGGAATGGAAACAATAATCTTGAAAATATTAAAATTCCGGAGGACAGACAGATGGAAATGAACACTGAGGATTATCTTAAAAAAGCGTTGCTGGACACTCAGGAAAGGGTGCGCGACTTCATGAACTATTCCGTTAAGCTCAAAGATGACGAACTGAAGCAATTCTTTCGCCAATATGCTGTTACGGAAGGGGAGCAGGCATCCAGACTCCAGCAATATATTAAATCCCTGAAACAATAAAACAAAGCCGACTGATAGATTGGTTCACAAGTAGACTGTGTAATTTAACAAACCACATGGTCTATTTTTTTACTTTGTGGTATAATTCCAATAGTGGCAGGGTTACAAAAGTGAAGGGAAATTGGAACCATGAGCAAAAAAGTTAAAATAGTATTACTGATAGCATATCTGTTGATATTTTTCACGGCTACGAACAGTATGATCATTCATCCGGAAGGTGTTTCCGTTCCGAAGCCGGATGCAGCGCCGAAGAGTGCTGCCGTTTCGGAAGCAAAGACCTACTATGTCTCAACGGCGGGAAGCGATTCCAATGATGGCTTATCGTTGGATGCCCCGTTTCAGACCATTCGAAAAGCTGCGCAGACTGTTCAGCCCGGGGACACCGTATTTGTGAGAGCGGGTTCTTATAATGAATCGATTTCAATGAAGAATTCCGGCACAAAAAAAGAACCGATCACATTCCGGAATTATAACGAGGAAGAGCCGGTTATCGACGGAACAGGGAAAACAGCCGAAGCCGGAGTAAAGATATCAAGCAGGAACTATATCATATTCGACGGTTTTACCGTCCAGAATTTCACCACAGACGACAAATCAGCGGTGATCGGCATCAGCGTTGAAGGAGATTCGAAAGGAGTCGAAATCCGTAACTGTAAGGTGCATGACATCAATACGACGTATTCCTCAAAAGATTTGGACAGGAATGCCCATGGAATCGCAGTCTACGGCACATCAAACGATCTTGACGACCCGATCAACGGACTGGTGCTGGACAACAACGAGGTCTATAATTGCAGACTGGGTCAGAGTGAAGCCGTTGTCCTGAACGGAAACGTCAGCAACTTTGCTGTCACCAATAATAAAATTCATGATAATGATAACATCGGGATTGATTTTATTGGATTTGAGGGAACTGCCAATGATGACAAAGCCGGTGATGCGAAAGCAATGCAGGACAGAACGAGAAACGGAGTCTGTACGGGAAATCAGGTCTGGAATATCAGCAGCACCAAAAATCCGACCTATCGGGGGGAAGAACCTTGTGCGGATGGGATCTATGCAGACGGAGCCTATAATATAATCATTGAGAAGAATAAAGTTGATAAATGTGACATCGGGATTGAAGCCGCCAGTGAGCATCTCGGCTGCAGTGCGGTGCAAATCATAATAAGAAACAATCTTGTCACAAACTGCAAAAATACAGCCGGTATTTCCATTGGAGGCGCGGATGCAACTAAAAACGGTGACGCCAGGAAAATACAGGTCATAAACAACACATTATATAACAATCGGCCGAATATTAATATATCAAATGCAAACAGCAGCACCAATATCGTAGTAAACAATATCTGTTTCAGGGGAACCTATCTGGAGGGTACGATCGGCAAGAATAATATTACCAACAATATGATAACAAATCCTCATTTCGTGAATACGACGACCTGGGATTTTAACCTGAAACCGGATTCTCCGGCTATCGATACGGGTGTAACTGCCGACTATGGTAATGCCGATATGGCAGGCAATGACAGGGTAAAAGGGAAAGCAGTCGACTATGGAGCATTTGAGTATCAACAAAAATAAAGGAGAGTTAAAATGGATCAGGACTTATCTGTCGAAGCAAGAAACAAAGCAGGAAGTTATTTTAAAGAAGGATATAATTGTGCGGAGGCAGTGTTCCTGGCATTCAAGGAATATCTGGCTCCGGAAATGGATCCCGATATCGTCAGAATGATGACTGGATTCGGTGGGGGTCTCGGTCATGCGGGATGCATATGCGGTGCACTGTCAGGTGCAATCGCAGCCATGAATTTGAAAGTAGGAAGAACATCCAACCAACAGGATCGGGATGAGGCTTATCGCTGTGCCCAGGAATTTCATGAACGTTTTCAGGAGACTTTCGGCGCAACCTGCTGTCGTGCACTGAAAACCGGGGAGCGGAAGGATTGTTTGAAAATCGTCGGTAATACAGGCAAACTTTTGATGGATTTTCTGCAGGAGAAGGCGTTGTATGATCCCAAACCTTAACCAAGAAACAGCCTTGGACTTCATTGTATAAAACTAGTTGCCATGAGGGACGGGATGTTTTCATTAATTGAAGTTTGTTTATTAAAAATTCAGGGAAAATTAGCTGGAATAGTTCAGACTTAACTGCGGAAAATACATATGATATTCGCCCTTTGGTAAGGTGTCGCCTTAATGGAAATATATGGGTTTGCTATTGCGGATTTTATAGATTCTTCATCTAATCAAATTTTTCAACTACCTGAAAATGCTTAGAACGATTGAAAATGCTTAAGATCGGAAAAATGATCGACGGTTGTCAGAAAATTTTGACGAACTATTTGCAGTTGATGTATTGACATTCACAAATTACAGCAGTACACTTTTAACAATAGGAAGATTAAATATTAAGAAAATTTACTTTTTTTTTAACAATTTACGAAACTAGTACCATTAATCGGGACCCCTTACCAAAATCTCGGGAAGATTATGAATTAAAATTGTTGATTTTTTATTAAATGAATCAAAATAATAAGAAAAAAGGAGTGTAAGTATTATGTTTACTTGTGACAAAAACAGAATGGAAGACAAGATCACTACATTCAGCAAATTCGGCGATGCTGGTCATGGCGGAATTACCAGATACTCCCTATCCCCTGAGGCTCATCAGGCTAGAGACTATTTCGTAAAGAGAATGAAGGCTATCGGAGCAACGATCGAAACAGACGATATGGCCAATATGTATGCTACTCTTCCGGGTTCAGAACCAGGATTAAAGAAAATCGTAATGGGCTCCCACTGTGACTCCGTGAAAAACGGCGGTAACTATGATGGTATTTTAGGCGTAATGGGTGCAATGGAAGTTTTGGAAACAATTGCTGCTGAAAAAATTCCTCACAGACATTCTATTGTCGCTATGATTTGGACAAATGAGGAAGGTTCCCTTTACCCTCCTGCAATGATGTCTTCCGGCGTTATCTGCAATGATTATTTACCTGCAGACATCGGCAAGAAGTTCAAGAAAGAAAACATGCTTGCTTCCAAGAGTATTTTAGATAAAGAAAAGAATTTTGGAATGGCGTTGGATGCAAGTCCATACAAGGGAGAAGAAAAGAACAGATTAAATCCAAAAGATTACATGGCAATGTTTGAACTTCATATCGAACAGGGTCCTATCCTTGAGGATGCCGGGAATGAAATCGGTGTTGTAACCTGCGTACTTGGCATGTTCAACTATAGAATCAGATTATTCGGTCAGTCTGACCATGCAGGAACCACTCCTATGCACAAGAGAAAAGATGCACTGCATGCAGCTGCACAGGCTCTTTGCTATCTGCATGAAGAAATCGACAAGTTGAACAGACCAGAATTGGTTTATACAACAGGCGAAATCCTTTGCCATCCATGCGTACACACAGTAATTCCTGATCTGATCGACTTCTCAATCGACGTAAGACATGAAGATCCAAAAGTTCTTGAAAAGGTTCTCGCAATTGTTAAGAGTCTTGAAACCAAAGAATGGGCAAGATGCAAGTGTGAAGTTGAAATGGCTTGGCAGCGTGACACAGTTTATTACGACAAGGAACTGGTCGGCTTTGTTCAGGACAGCGTAAACGAACTTGGAATCAAAAACCAGAAAATCAACAGCGGTGCAGGACACGATGCTCAGTTCGCATCATACATGATGCCTACAACAATGATCTTCGTTCCTTCCAAAGATGGTCACAGTCACTGCGAACCTGAATACACATCACCTGAACAATGCACAGCTGGCGCAAGCGTTATGCTGAACGCAGTACTGAAGGTAGATAAAAAATAGTTAAATTGAGTTACTCCAAATTTCATACGTAAACCCTAAACGGAAAAAGACCATTGAATTTATTCAATGGTCTTTTTCCGCTTAAATTCACTGACGTTCCAATATATAACAGCTTATGCTATCATAAAATATATCTTAATGGGAACTTATTATAAGGATCCATTAAAAGTGTTATAAAATCAACATTATTCTTAAACACAGCGCAAAATTAAAAGGAGATGGGATGTTATGATTTTTTACTTTACCGGTACGGGAAATTCCCTGTATGCCGCTAAGACGATAGCGGAGGTACAGGGAGAGCAGCTCGTTTCGATTGCCATGGAGATGGATGGAAGGCATAAAGAATTCGTTTGCGAATTGAAAGAAAATGAAGTGCTCGGATTTGTATTTCCTGTTTATGCATGGGGACCACCGCGGATTGTTTTAGATTTTATCGGAAAATTGAAAATCAGCAGCGGCAATAAGCCATATGCGTTCTCATTATGCACCTGCGGGGATGAAGAGGGGTGTACGACTAAGATTTTCAAAAAAGCTTTGGAAAGAAAGGGTATTGCACTGGACAGTTCTTTTACGCTAAGAATGCCGAATAACTACATCCTGGGATTTGATGTCGATCCGAAGAAGGTTGAAAAGGAAAAGCTTGACAATGCCGCTTTAAAGCTTCAGAAATTCAATAAGGTGATCTCTGATCGTAAAACCGGTTATTTCGATCTTGTATCCGGCAAGCATCCGGGCTTGAAAACAGCAATCGTGAATCCGTTATTCAATCATTTTGCACTGAATGCGAAAAAGTTTTCAGTAGATGATACCTGCACCGGATGCGGATTATGTGAAAAAGTCTGCCCGATCCATACCATATCTGTCGATAAGAGACCTGTTTGGAGTAAGGCGTGTACCCAATGCCTTGCCTGTATCAACCGATGTCCCGTTCATGCGATCCAGTATGGAAACGGGACAAAGAAAAAAGGAAGATACTACCATCAGATACTAGCTCACCCAATTTGTGAAACAAATTGATGGTGAACTTATGCAAAGAAATCACAACGTTCCGTTCCGGAACTCCAGCACAAGTTTCACTCGCGCTGCTGTCCGTTTTGCCTAGCCAAGCAAGCTTGGAACAAAAATGCAATCTTAATGTTGTAGATTTCTACTGCTGCTGAACGAATAAAAATAGAAGAAGGGAATCGCTTTCCTTCTTCTATTCTTCTTATTTGCTATTGAGGAACGTATGGCATTATTCCACATTTATAACCGAAACAGGGCAGCTTTCCCTAGCTTCTTCTGCGGTGCCTTCCGCTTTGGAAGGTACTGTTTCGGTAATTACTTCTGCCAATCCATCATCGGCCATTTGAAAAACCTCAGGACAAATCGACGGGCATAAGCCGCATGCGATACAACCTGATCGATCAATACTCGCTTTCATTTTCATTTCCTCCTGATTTTAATCTCTTTTGCATAAGCAGCGATATTACTATTATGGTTTTTTTATTAAAATATAACCGTAAGCATAAATTTCATTCGTTCAGGTGCAAATAAAGCATGTGGCACCTCCGACGGCATCACAATGGTTTCTCCGGCCTTTACCTGATGCTTCTCGTCGCCAACTGTTATTTCGGCAATTCCGTCAAGCACACAGACCATTGCATCTCCGTGCGAGGAATGAGTGCTGATCTCTTCTCCCTTGTCAAAGGAGAAAAGCGTCAAAGTGACATTCGGATTCTGCACAAGGGTTTTGCTTACAACCTGGCCTTCCTGATAGGAAACTAAATCTGTTAAGGTCAATACTTTTGATGCTTCGATATTTTTCATTATATTTTTATTCATAATCACACCCGCTTTCTTTTATTCTCTTCTGATGTTTGCATCGTACCATGAATAAACAAAAAGGTTTGTTGCATTTACAACAAACCTTAAAATATCTATTCATATATACTATGCACATTATAGTATTGCCAAAGGGAGCTTTTTTATTGATGTTTTTGTAAATCTGTAAGGAATTGTCTGACGTAGATTTCCTCAGTTGCCCAGGATGTCACCAGCCTGATCGCAGAATGATGCGGATCTATCTTTCTCCATCGATAGAATAAGTAATCAACATTATCACGGCCGATCCTATCTTTGATCAGAGTGGCTGCGTGTTCACTATGGGGATCCAGGCCATAGCCGTCTGTTTGTTCAAGATTTGTCCTTGTCAGTGCATCAAGGATCCGGGGATGTGCACCTTCGCTGTAATCGCTTAAAAAACTGTACATGTGAGCCTCCGTAGATTAAATATGGAATAATTTCCACCAAATACTTTATGATTTAAGTATAACACAAAGAATAACAGCTTTTATTAGAATGAAAAAGTTTCTAATATTCTTTCGATGAAATGCTGGATATTTTTTTGGGGATATGATAATATTGTAGGGTATTAAAAAATAGTGGAAACTATCGTGAATGAATAGGGACGGTCATTTGGTGGGGCTTATTATCCTACACCCCAAAAGATTGTTTCTTATTTTTTTGCAAGGAGGTGAAAAGATTATGACTAAATTTATTTTCGTTACGGGAGGAGTTGTATCCGGTCTCGGCAAAGGTATTACCGCTGCTTCCCTGGGCAGACTGCTGAAAGCAAGAGGCTTAAAAATTGCTGCGCAGAAGCTGGACCCTTATATCAATGTGGACCCGGGAACCATGAGCCCATTCCAGCATGGTGAGGTTTTTGTAACGGAAGACGGTGCGGAAACAGATCTTGACTTGGGTCATTATGAACGCTTTATCGACGAGGATCTGAACCAGTACTCCAATCTGACGACAGGAAAGGTATACTGGAATGTTTTGGAAAAAGAGAGAGCGGGAGTATACCTTGGAAGTACAGTTCAGGTAATTCCTCATGTAACCAATGAAATCAAAAAATTCATTTACTCCGTTGGTGAAAAAGGCCATGCAGATGTTGTAATCACCGAAATCGGAGGGACTACGGGCGATATTGAAAGTCAGCCGTTTCTGGAAGCGATCAGGCAGGTTTCCCTTGAAGTAGGTAAGGAAAACTGTCTGTTCATGCATGTTACTCTGGTGCCTTATATCAAAAGCTCCGGTGAGCATAAGTCCAAGCCTACCCAGCATTCCGTCAAGGAATTGAGATCTCTGGGTATTTCACCGGATATTATTATAACCAGATCCGATGAGCCGATCGAAGATGATATCAAACAGAAAATATCCTTATTTTGTAATGTGAAACTGGATTGTGTCATTGAGAACATTACTGTTCCGGTATTGTATGAAGCTCCGATGATGCTGGAAGAGAGTAGACTGTCTGAGATCGTATGCAGGGAACTGTCCCTGTCCTGCAAACCTTGTGATATGCAGGATTGGATTTCAATGCTGGATCGTATCAAAAAGAGAGACAAGTCTGTTAAAATTGCATTAGTTGGAAAGTATGTGAAACTGCACGATGCCTATTTGTCGGTTGCGGAAGCATTAAACCACGCCGGATATGAAAATGGATGCATTGTGGATATTAAATGGGTCGATGCGGAAGAGGTGAATGCAAATTCGGTAGAAGCTCTACTGGGAGACTGTAAGGGGATTCTTGTCCCTGGCGGCTTTGGAGATAGAGGAATACAGGGAAAGATTATTAGTGCAAGATATGCGAGAGAACAGAATATCCCTTATCTGGGGATATGCTTGGGAATGCAAATTGCAGTGATAGAATTTGCACAGAAGGTACTGGGCCTGGCAGATGCCAACTCAAGTGAATTCAATGCAGATGGATGTCACTCTGTTATAGATTTTATGCCGGATCAATATGGTGATATGCCAAAGGGAGGCACCATGCGTTTGGGTGCCTATCCATGCAATATTAAAGCCGGAAGCATGATGGAAAAGGCTTATGGAAAGGATACCATTCATGAGCGCCATCGCCATCGATACGAATTCAATAATCAATATCGAAATGAAGTGGAAGAAAACGGGATGGTCATTACAGGTACTTCTCCGGACGGAAGATTGGTGGAAGCGGTGGAAATACCGGAAAACGATTTCTTTGTTGGAGTGCAGTACCATCCGGAATTCAAAAGCAGACCAAATCAAGCGCATCCATTATTTAGGGAATTTGTAAAAGCAGCCTTGTTTACCATTTAACTTTAAGGGGTAAGATTATGGTGAATAAGGAGGTTTGATTTATGAAGACAAAGCAATTGAAAAGTGACTTATACTGGGTTGGTACTCTAGATCCGGATTTAAGGGTGTTTGATATTTTGATGTACACCGAATTTGGTACATCTTATAATTCTTATGTTCTGAAAGGCTCAGATAAAAATGTTGTTTTTGAAGCTTCAAAAGCAAAATTTTCGGATGATTATATTGACAAATTGAATGGGATACTTCCTTTAGATGAGATCGATTATATCATCATGAGCCATACGGAGCCGGATCATACCGGTACGATAGAAAAGCTCCTTGAACTGAATCCAAAGCTAAAGCTGGTCGGGACCTCGGCTGCCATCAGTTTTATGAAGGAGATCTGCAACAAGGATTTCAACAGTGTCGTCGTGAAAGCAGGCGACCAGTTGTCCATTGGCAATAAAACCCTGAAGTTTATCATGGCACCAAATCTTCATTGGCCTGACACCATGTTTACCTATATTGAAGAGGATGGGATCCTCGTTACCTGTGATGCCTTCGGAGCTCATTATTCTCTGGAAGGAATCACAAATGACGCCATCACGAATAAAGAAGAATATCTGGAAGCACTGAAATATTACTATGACGGAATCATGGCGCCTTTTAAATCCTTCGCTTTAGATGCGATTAAAAAAGTGGAAGGACTGGAAATCAGCATGATTTTAACTGGCCATGGTCCGGTTTTAACCGATCATCCGAAAGAGATCGTCGAGATTTACCGGGAGTGGTCAACGGAAAAGAATTCAAACAGCAAGAAAACAGTGATCATTTCCTACGTTTCCGCATATGGCTACACGGAAACGCTGGCAAAGAAAATTGCGGAAGGAGTCCAGAAATCAGCCGATATCGATGTCAGAATGTATGATATGGTAGTGGCTGATAAGGATAAGGTGATAGAGGAACTTTACTGGGCAGACGGAATCCTGTTCGGAACTCCTACTATGGTGGGGGAAGCATTGAAACCGATCTGGGATTTGACGACTTCCATCTTTGCAAAGACACACGGCAAAAAAATCGCGTCCGCCTTTGGCTCTTATGGGTGGAGTGGCGAAGCTGTCGGAAATATTCTGGAACGGCTGAAGCAGCTTAACATGAAGATCTACGGAGAGGGATTGAAGATCAGATTTAAGCCGAATGCAGCACAGCTTCAGGAAGCGTTTGAATTCGGTTACGGATTCGGAGCTTCGGTGGAAGCGGGCAAGATTCTGGAAAATGTTAAGCCTGCTGCCGTCAATAAAAGACAATGGAAATGCCTGGTATGCGGATATATTGCAGAAGGTGACGAACCGCCTGCAGCCTGTCCCGTTTGCGGTGTGGGACCGGAGCAATTCGTTGAAGTCACGGTTCCTGAATCAGGATTTTACTCTGAGAAAGAAGAGCGTTTCATTATCATTGGAAACGGTGCTTCCGGCACTGCAGCCTGTGAGGAAATCAGAAAGAGAAACAGAAAGTGCAGTATCGAGATCATATCCACGGAGAATGTGATCGGGTATAACAGACCGATGCTGACCAAGGGGATTCTGTCGGATATCGATCCGATCAATTTCTTTATCAAACCGTTCGACTGGTACAAGGAAAACAACATCAGACTGACTCTGGGAGTGACGGTCACAGAGATCAAAGCGGAAATCAAGGAACTCGTTTTATCCAACGGTGAGACGAGGGATTATGATAAACTGATCCTGGCTACCGGAGCAGACTCCTTTATTCCGCCAATCAAAGGCGCGGAACAGGAAGGAGTCTTTGCGATCCGTTCTCTGGAGGGAGTAAACAAGCTTCAGGAATATCTGAAACAGGTTGACAAGGCGGTCGTGATCGGAGGAGGAGTATTGGGACTGGAGGCTGCCTGGGAGATCAGGAAAGCTGGAAAGGATGTAACGATCATTGAACTTTCCCAGAACCTGATGGGCAAGCAGCTGGATGATAGAGGCTCGGCCTTACTGAAAGCGGCAACCGAAAAATCCGGCATCCGTGTGATAACCAACATCGGGATCGAAGAAATCGCAGGAAATGGAAAGGCAACAGGTGTCAAGCTGGTTGACGGGACCTTGGCAGAGGGCGAACTGGTTATTTTATCGACCGGTGTCAGACAGAATATCCAGCTTGCCAAGAATATCGGTGCCGAGACCGGACGCTCCATCATTGTAAATGAGAGAATGAAAACCAGTATTGAAGATATCTATGCCTGCGGTGACTGCGCGGAATTCAACGGTGTTAACTATGCGATCTGGGGTCAAGCGGTCGAGATGGGAAAGGCAGCAGGAGTCAACGCAGTAGGCGATGAATATAAGTATGAAGCCTTTACACCTTCCAATGCCTTCAACGGGATGGGAACATCCCTGTTTGCCGTCGGCGATAATGGAAAGGATCCCAATAAGGTTTATAAGACTTTTGAGGTTTATGACGGTGCCAAGAATACTTATGAAAAGTTGTATTTTGTTAACAACAGATTCTGCGGTGGCATTCTCCTCGGAGATGTTTCCAAATCGGCGAAGCTGCTGGAAGGGTATACAAAACAGGAACCGATCGGAAAATTTCTATAAAAAAATAATGTAGAGTTCAGAGCAAAAGGAACACTTTTGCAGTATGCCTATTTTACTTAACATGCTGCGTCGCGTTCCTTTTTTAATATATTACGTTTCAAAATAGCTGGACATCTACCGGATTGCGTGGTATATTTAATTAATTTATATACTTAGAGGAAGTGAAGCAAAGCAGATTATGTTGAAGAAGATCTTTTTATCGAAATACCCGAAAAGTGGGAAAGACAGGATTAATATCAGTTTGGAAGATAAAAAAAAAAAGTGCAGCGATCAAATAATATTTTTGATTACTGCACTTTTATTATTAGCATCCTTTATATTTTTGTTTTGTAGCCAAACCTCCCCTGATGTGGCGCTCGGCTTTATTATTATCTAAAACGGTTTTTACTTCATGGGCAAGCCCCGAGTTGATTTCGAGTAGTCTTTCTGTAATATCCTTGTGGACCGTAGACTTTGATACCCGAAATTTTTTTGCTGCAGCCCTGACGGTAGAATTTGTTTCAAGTATGTACTTAGCGAGCTCCAATACTCGTTCTTCTATGTAATCCTTCATATTTTAGATTTCACCACCTTCATATATTGTGCAATACTTTGCAACCGGCCTACTCACATAGGCTATGCGCCTTCCTTAAAACATATATATGTAGGACGGGACAGGGATATGCAAGTTTGATTTGATGATACCGGATGCATAAAAATACATTTGACATAATAAATATGCAGAAAATCGTTGACATTGTTCAAAAATGGCGTATAATAAAAATAATAATTAAAAATGAATGAACACGTAATACGATGAAAGGAGAGGCAAAATGAAATATAAAGTTTTTATCGACGGTCAGGAAGGAACAACAGGTTTAAAGATCAGAAAAAGGTTTCAGGAACGAAGAGACCTGGAATTATTGCCTATCTCCGGGAAGGATCGTAAAAACACAGAAGTCAGACTGGAACGGATGAAAGAAGCAGACATAACCTTTCTCTGTCTGCCGGATGCGGCTTCAAGAGAGATCATCCTAAAAGCGGATGAAAGCATGAGAATTTTGGATACATCCACCGCTCACAGAACGAATGATAAATGGGTTTATGGTTTGCCTGAGCTGTGCAAAGGACAGAGAGACAGAATCAAATCTTCCAACAGAGTGGCTGTGCCTGGATGTCATGCAACCGGATTTATCGTTTTGACAAAACCTTTGATCGCTTTGGGAATTGCAGAAAAGGATTATCCGTTTACCTGCCAGTCCATTACCGGATACAGCGGAGGCGGTAAAAACATGATTTCGCAGTATGATTCTGCAGATAGGAGCGAAGCCTTGAAAAGTCCTCGGTTATACGGACTTACTCAGCAGCATAAACATCTGCCTGAAATGACAGCAATCACAGGAATCGATTACCCGCCGGTGTTTAATCCGACTGTTGCCGACTACTTCAGCGGAATGCTGGTCACAGTACCTTTGCATAGTAGAATGCTGAATAAAAAGATGACTTCGGAAGCGCTGCGGCAGGAATTTGCCGGCTATTATGAACAACAGAGTATGATTAGGGTCATGGGTATAGATGAATTGCCGGAGGACGGCTTTTTAGCCAGTGATGATATGGCTGAAAAAGATAATTTGCAGATATTTGTTATGGGGAATGCCGAACGGATCGTTCTGGCAGCCCGATATGATAACCTTGGGAAGGGTGCCTCGGGAGCGGCGATACAGTGTATGAACATCATGCTGGATCTGCCGGAGGAAACCGGCTTGACAATAGATTGACGGAGGAGAGAAATATGTTTATTGAGTTTATGGACGGAGGAGTATGTGCTCCGATAGGCTTTCAGGCTTCGGGTGTGCATTGCGGAATTCGCAGTAATAAAAAAGGAAAAGACTTGGCTTTGATCGTAAGCGATATTATGTGTAATGCAGCAGCGGCTTACACAAAAAACAAAGTTAAGGGGGCTCCGATTGGAGTTACGAAGGAGCATTTGGAAAACGGAATGGCGAAGGCGATCATCTGCAACAGCGGGAATGCCAATACCTGCGCACCGAATGGCGTGGAAATCGCGAAACAAACCTGCGAACTTTTGGCTAAGGAATTAGAAATCAGTGCCGAGGACGTGATCATCTGTTCCACAGGCGTAATCGGACTTCCGATGAGTATAGAGCCGTTTCAGGCAGGGATTCCGAAGCTGGTGAAGGAATTGAATTATGGGGGATCGGACGACGCGGCCCATGCGATCATGACGACCGATACGATCAAGAAAGAATATGCAGTATCCTTTATTCTCGGAAATACGGTATGCCATATCGGCGGGGTTGCAAAAGGAAGCGGAATGATCCACCCGAACATGGCTACTATGCTTTGTTATATTACCACAGATGCAGCTTTATCTTCGGAAATGCTGCAGAAAGCACTGTCAAATGACATGAAGGACACATTCAATCAACTTAGCGTCGATGGTGATACATCCACGAACGATACCGTTGCGATCATGGCAAACGGTCTTGCCAGAAATCTGATGATTGAAACAGAAGGAAAAGATTTTGATGACTTTTGCACCGCATTGAATGTGATCACCTCATCTCTTGTAAAAAACATGGCAAAGGACAGAGCGGGAGCTTCGAAGCTTCTGGAATAGCATCGTAACTGGTGCACCGGACAACGGAAACTACAGGACATAGGAGGCTGACCATGAAGGATACGGTAGCAAGGGCTGAGATCTTGATCGAAGCTCTTCCATATATACAAAAATTTTTTAATAAAACTATTGTGATCAAATACGGCGGAAATGCCATGATCAACGAAGAACTGAAACACGCTGTCATGAAGGATATCGTCTTTCTGTCCATCGTCGGGATCAAGGTGGTTTTGGTTCACGGCGGCGGCCCGGAGATCAGCAGCATGCTCAAGCTGATGGGCAAGGAGTCGGTATTTATCGACGGTTTGCGTTATACCGATGAAGAGACTGCAGAGGTGGCGTCGATGGTCTTATCGGGAAAGGTGAATAAAAGTCTGGTATCCCTGATCCATCAAAACAACGGAAAGGCAATCGGATTATCCGGACTGGACGGCAACATGCTGCAGACAAAGAAGCTAAAGGGACCGGTTGACTTGGGATATGTTGGGGAGATAACCCAAGTGGATTCATCACCGATCATCATGGCATTGAAAAACGGGTTTATTCCTGTGATCGCGACAGTCGGATCCGATGATGCCGGTCAAATTTACAATATCAATGCGGATAGTGCGGCGACAGCAATTGCAAGCGCATTGGGGGCGGAGAAATTAATCTTAATGACAGATGTGAGAGGACTTTTGATGGAAAAGGATGACGAAGATTCTTTGATATCGAGAATCAGTATTGATGATGTTCCGAAACTAATCGAGGATGGCATTATCAGCGGAGGAATGATACCCAAGATCCAAAGCTGTGCTGACGGAATCAAAAATGGGATCAGAGAATCAGTAATCATAGATGGAAGGATCCAGCATTCGATCCTGATTGAGTTGTTTTCCGATAAAAGAATCGGAACTTTACTATATTAAGCGGAAGGAGACGGCGAAATGAACAGCCTTGAAATAAAAGAAAGAGACAGACAAAATATATTGGGAACCTATGCAAGAAATGATCTTTGCATCACAAAGGGTTCCGGAGCAGCCTGCTATTCCCCGGAGGGCAGACGGTTTATCGATTTTTCCTCCGGTATCGGTGTCAATTCACTTGGATTTTGCGACGAAGGATGGGTAAGGGCGATCACCGGACAGGCTCGGACACTTCAGCATATTTCCAATCTGTTTTATACAGAGCCATGCGGGGAGCTGGCAGAAATGCTGATCAAAAGGACAGGATATGATAAAGTATTTTTCGGCAATTCCGGAGCAGAGGCAAATGAAGGTGCGATCAAGGCTGCAAGGAAGTACAGCTATATGAAATACGGCGGGAAGCGTTTTGAAATTATTACATTGATTCATTCCTTCCATGGAAGGACATTAGCGACAATTACGGCCACCGGTCAGGAACACTTCCATAAATATTTTGATCCCTTTATAGAGGGATTTCTTTATGCGGAGCCGAATGACATCGAAGATATGAAAACGAAAATCTCCGACCGAACCTGTGCGGTCATGATCGAAATGGTTCAGGGAGAAGGTGGGATCAATACATTGGATCAGGATTATGTTTCCGAACTCGCTTCGATATGCCGTGAAAAGGATATCCTGCTGATTGTGGATGAAGTTCAGACAGGGATCGGCAGGACTGGAAAGCTGTTTGCCTTTGAACATTACGGAATCGAGCCTGATCTTGTGACGATGGCAAAGGGGTTAGGAGGCGGTCTGCCGATCGCAGGGATCCTGTTTCATCAAAGATGTGCAAAGGCACTGGTGTCAGGAGATCATGGAACGACCTACGGCGGAAATCCGATCGCATGTGCCGGCGGAGTAGAAGTATTGAAGAGGCTTGATGATGGATTCTTGAAGGATGTGAGGGAAAAAGCCGCCTATATGAGATCGGAAATCGAAAAGATGGATGGTGTCGCAGAGGTCACCGGTATTGGCATGATGATCGGAATATCATTGAAGGAAAAAGACGCAAAACAGGCGGTAAAGGACTGTATTGAAAAAGGTCTGATCATTCTGACCGCGAAAGACAGAGTCCGGCTGCTGCCGCCGCTGACGATCACGATGGAGGAAATTAAAGAAGGCTTGAACATATTAAAGCAGGTGCTGTCTTAGGCGGCTCCTGTCAACCAACATAGAGACTGAAAGGTTTATTTAATCGAAAATGGGAAGGAGTCAAAAATGGAGCATAACAGCGAAATGAAAGAAGACACGAAAGAATATAAAACCTATTTGATACTGGAAGACGGTACTGTTTATGAAGGGCAGGGCGTTGGTGCGAAGGGCACCACAATCGGAGAGGTCGTATTTACGACAGGAATGACAGGGTATCAGGAAACCCTTACCGATCCCAGCTATTTTGGACAGATCGTGACCCAGACCTTTCCGCTGATCGGTAACTATGGACTAAACGATTATGACGGTGAATCAGATAAATCCTGGGCGAAAGGTTATATCGTAAGAGAATGGTGTGAAGAACCTTCTAATTTCAGAAGCAAATACACTTTGGATGAATTTCTCAAAATGCAGAATATCATTGGTATTTACGGGATCGATACAAGAGCATTGACAAAAAAAATCAGGGAGTACGGTGTCATGAATGGTGCCATCACCTCCAAGCTTCCGGAAGATTTGGACGGCTTTGTCGAAGAACTGAAATCATTCACGATAAAAGATGCGGTGAAATCCGTTTCCTGTACGGAAAAGATCTATTATCCAGCCGAAAATGCGAAATTTCATGTAGCACTGTACGACTACGGTTATAAGGCAAATATCCTGAGAAGCCTGATGCAAAAAGGATGCAGCGTGACCGTAGTTCCTTATGATACCCCGGCGGAAGAAATCAAGAAATTGAACCCAAACGGGATCATGCTTTCCAACGGACCTGGAGATCCCGCAGAAAACGTGGAGTCCATTGAAATTCTGAAAAAGCTTATGACATCAGGGATCCCGATCCTGGGAATCTGTCTTGGACACCAGCTCCTTGCCCTTGCCAACGGAGCGAGGACGGAGAAATTAAAATACGGACACCGTGGTGCCAACCAGCCGGTAGTTGATAAAACCAGAGACAGGGTTTTCATTACCAGCCAGAATCATGGCTATGCAGTAATCGGGGACACCCTGGATCCGGGTGCCGGTATGGTGAGCCATTACAATGCAAACGACGGAAGCTGTGAAGGAATCGAATATGCGGGAAAGGCTGCATTTACCGTGCAGTTTCATCCGGAGGCATGTGCGGGACCGCAGGACACACAGTATCTGTTTGATAAATTTATTGATTTCATGAGCAGCAGCAAGTAAGAGGGAGGAAATTATGCCATTACGTAAAGATATAAAAAAGGTTTTAGTCATTGGCTCGGGTCCGATTATCATCGGGCAGGCCGCAGAATTTGATTATGCGGGAACGCAGGTGTGCCGTACCCTGAAGGACGACGGTCTGGAGGTCGTGCTGGTCAACTCGAATCCTGCAACGATCATGACAGATAAGACTATGGCGGATAAGGTATATATCGAGGCGCTTACACTCCCAGTATTAAAGAAAATAATCAAGCTGGAAAAACCGGACAGCATTCTGCCGACAATGGGGGGGCAGACAGCATTGACACTTTCCATGCAGTTGGCAAAGGACGGTTTCCTTAAAGAACAGAACGTGAAACTTTTGGGTGCATCACCGGAAATCATTGATAAAGCGGAAGACAGACAGCTGTTCAAGGATATGCTGGAATCGATCAATGAACCGGTCATCCCATCCAAGGTCGTGATAAATATTGAGGATGCGTTGGAATTTGCTGAAGAAATAGGATACCCTGTTATCGTTCGTCCTGCCTATACTCTCGGAGGGACCGGCGGAGGGATCGCCACGACAAAGAAGCAGCTGTTGAAAATCGGCGAAAACGGATTGCGACAGAGCCCGATCAATCAGATTCTGGTGGAACGAGGCGTTTCCGGCTGGAAGGAGATCGAGTTTGAAATCATCAGAGACAGCAAGAACAATACCATTACCGTCTGTTCCATGGAAAATGTCGATCCGGTCGGCGTGCATACCGGTGATTCCATCGTAGTTGCTCCGGCGGTTACTCTTTCCGACAAGGAATATCAGATGCTCCGAACCGCCTCCATCAATATTATCCAGGCTTTGGGAGTAGAGGGTGGATGCAATTGCCAGTTTGCCTTGAATCCGGACAGCTTTGAATATGCAGTGATAGAGGTAAATCCGAGGGTATCAAGGTCTTCAGCCTTGGCTTCCAAAGCAACCGGATACCCGATTGCAAAAGTGGCGTCCAAAATCGCCATCGGATATACCTTGGATGAGATCCTGAATTCCGTTACGGGAAAAACCTATGCCTGCTTTGAGCCTGCATTGGATTATATCGTTGTCAAATTCCCGAAATGGCCGTTTGACAAGTTCGTTTATGCAAAGAGAACATTGGGGACCCAGATGAAAGCGACCGGAGAAGTCATGGCGATCGGAACTTCGTTTGAACAGGCGATGATGAAGGCCGTACGATGTATCGAACTGAATCTTGACACACTGGATCTGAAGAAGCTGAAGGGAAAGGAAACCCACATCATTGAAGAATATCTGCACCACTGTGATGATGAAAGGATCTTCGTTGTTTATGAGGCTCTAAAGAGGGGCATCTCCATCGAAACAATCCACAAGATCACGAAGATCGACAGATGGTTCCTGAGTAAATTAAACAATCTGATCAGTATGGAACAATCTTTGATGAATGGAACACTGACTCAGGAAAAATACAAAAAAGCGAAAATTCTTGGATTCCTGGATAAGACAATTACGAAGCTGAGCGGTCAGGAACCGCCAGAAAAGCTGTATGCGTCCTATAAAATGGTAGATACCTGCGCAGCTGAGTTTGCAGCGGAGACTCCTTACTTCTATTCTACCTATGATGAGGAGAATGAAGCGAAAGAGTTTATTGAGCAGCATAATACCGGTAAAAAGAAGGTCATCGTTTTCGGATCCGGACCGATCCGAATCGGACAGGGTATCGAATTCGACTATTGCTCCGTCCATTGTGTTTCCGCATTAAAGGAAGAGGGCTATGAGGCAATCATCGTCAACAACAACCCGGAAACGGTTTCCACCGACTTTGACATCTCCGACAGACTCTACTTTGAACCGCTGACAGCGGAAGATGTGGACTCTATTATCCATACGGAGCAGCCTTGGGGTGTCGTTGTACAGTTTGGCGGTCAGACAGCCATCAAGCTGACGAAGTACCTGAAAAAGAAAGGAATCCGTATTCTCGGAACTTCTGCCGACAGCATTGACGCAGCGGAAGACAGGGAACGTTTTGATAAGCTTCTGGAACACTGCAATATCCCAAGACCAAACGGAAGGACCGCTTACACCACGGAGGCAGCAGTCAAAGAAGCACAAAAGCTTGGCTTTCCGGTATTGCTGAGGCCATCCTATGTATTGGGCGGTCAGAATATGATCATAGCTTATACGAAGAGTGATGTCATCGAATATATGGATATTATCACTTCGACTGATCTTGAAAATCCGGTGCTCATCGATAAATATCTGATGGGTACGGAAGTGGAAGTCGATGCGGTATGTGACGGTGAAGATTTTCTGATTCCGGGGATCATGGAGCATATCGAACGTGCGGGAGTTCACTCCGGCGATTCTATCTCCGTATATCCTCCGCAGACACTTTCGAAGGAAACCCGAGAAACCATCATTGAATATACGGGACGTCTGGCAAAAGAACTGAATGTATCCGGTCTGGTCAACATCCAGTATGTTATTTATAAAGGAGAGGTTTATGTCATCGAGGTGAATCCAAGATCTTCCAGAACAGTACCTTATATCAGCAAGGTAACCAACGTTCCGATTGTGGATCTTGCAACGAAGGTTATTCTCGGTGCCAAACTGAAGGATTTTGGATACAGCAGCGGTGTTTGCCCGGAAGGGGAATACGTAGCAGTCAAGGTTCCTGTATTCAGCTTCCCTAAGTTACATGATGCAGACAATCATCTTGGCCCGGAAATGAAATCAACCGGTGAAGTCCTAGGCATCGACCATGATTTTGAAACTGCTTTGTTCAAAGGGCTGATCGCAGCCGGATATGAGCTTCATAAGGTTGGTGACTGCGTACTGATTACAGTAAAAGATTCCGACAAGCCTGAGGTGGTTCCTCTTGCACAGAAGTTTATCGATTTCGGGTATAAAATCTGGGCAACTAGGGGTACGGCAGCCTATCTGAATGAACATGGCGTACCGGCGTTAATCGTAAACAAACACGACGAACCGTCACCGAACACCAGCGATCTTTTTGATACCGGCGAAGTGGATTTCCTTGTTTCCACATCCACCATCGGAAGAAAGCCTGCGGTGCATTCCGTACAGATGAGAAGGAAGGCGATCGAACGTAACATTGCAACAATGACATCAATCGACACTGCAAATGCCCTGGCCAATTGTCTGATCATGAAAAAGACGATTGAAGACTTCAATATGATAGATATTGTCAAAATTAAAACTTTATCTGTGATTTTAAAAATTAAAATTGAAAAAACTCCATTTTGTATATATAATATTAAAGATAAACGTAAATGATAAGAATGTATGGATGTATATTTTCCTTATAAATTTACTAAATTCTAATATTACATATAATTGAGGAGGGATTAACGTTGGGATTCACAGACGAAGTAGGTATTGATCTTGGAACAGCAAATGTTTTGGTTTATATAAAAGGCAAGGGTGTTGTTTTAAATGAACCATCCGTAGTTGCCATCAACAGAGATACCAATGAGATTTTGGCAGTAGGCGAAGAAGCAAGGCAGATGCTTGGAAGAACACCAAGCAACATTATTGCGGTAAGACCTTTAAGAGACGGTGTTATTTCCGATTACGACGTAACGGAGAGAATGCTGAAGTACTTTATCAGAAAGACATGCGGAAACAGCAGATTCTTTAAGCCAAGAATCATGGTTTGCGTACCAAGCGGCGTAACTGAAGTGGAAAAAAGAGCTGTTAGAGAAGCAGCGACCCAGGCAGGCGGAAAAGCGGTCTATCTGATGGAGGAACCGGTAGCGGCAGCGATCGGTGCAGGACTTGATATAGCCAGACCGGATGGGGTTATGATCATCGACATTGGCGGCGGAACTACCGATATTGCAGTAATATCGCTTGGAGGAATCGTTACCAGCACATCCGTCAAGGTGGCAGGAGACAAATTTGATGAATCGATCATCAAATATATGCGAAAGGAACATAAGCTTTATATCGGTGAACGTACTGCTGAAGAAATGAAAATGACGATCGGCACCGCGTATCCAAGAGAAGAAGTAGTTGTTAAAGAATGCAGAGGAAGAGATTTGGTTACCGGTCTTCCAAAATCCATTGAGATCACCTCGAAGGAAATGATGGAAGCGCTGGACGAGCCTTTGCAGGTTATTTGCGAGGCAGCTCACGGAGTATTAGAGCGTACTCCGCCTGAACTTTCAGCCGACATCAGCAACAGCGGAATTGTGATTACCGGAGGCGGCGCTCTTCTTCACGGAATTGACATGAGGATCGAAGAAAGAACCGGGATCAAGGTCAGAATCGCGGAAGATCCAAAATCCTGTGTCGCAATAGGAACCGGAAAGGCTCTGAATTCAATTGATGCAATAGAAAACAATCAAATGAATAGGAAAAAAGCCTATATCTAAATAAATAAAATGAAAGCTCTCGTAAGAGAGCTTTTTTTGTAAGCGGAAAATGATAGATCCAAGTAAAATGGAAAAATAGAGGAGGAAATGCCTTGTCAAAGCTGGAACTGATTGCGACAGCCACCTTCGGGCTGGAAGCAGTGGTAAAAAGAGAAATTGAAGATCTCGGATATAAAATACTGAAATCGGAAGATGCAAAAATAACTTATCTGGGTGATGAACGGGCGGTTGTGAAATCAAACATTTGGCTCAGATGCGCCGATCGGGTTTTGATCAAACTCGCTGAATTCAACGCGTTGTCTTTTGAAGAGCTGTTTCAGCAGACAAAGGCTTTGCCCTGGGAGGAGTGGCTGCCGGAGGATGGAAAATTCACGGTAAAGGGAACCTCTGTGAAATCAAAGCTCCACAGCGTTCCCGACTGTCAGGGGATTGTAAAAAAGTCCATTGTGGAAAAACTGAAGGATACCTATCATTGCGAATGGTTTCCAGAGACAGGACCTGAATTCATCATCAAGGTCACCTTGCTCAAGGATCGGGTTACGATTACACTGGATACCAGCGGGGCAGGGCTTCATAAAAGAGGATACCGCGTGCAGGATGTGGCAGCGCCGATCAAGGAAACTCTTGCGGCTGCAATGGTAAAGTTGTCCTTCTGGAAGGAAGGGCGCCTCTTGATGGATCCTTTATGTGGGTCAGGGACGATTCCTATAGAGGCAGCTATGATTGGAAGAAACATCGCACCGGGACTCAACCGGAAATTTGCCGCCGAGAACTGGCCGGCGATTCCGGCAAAGTTTTGGAAGGAGGAAAGAACTGCCGCTTTTCAGGCAATCAATCAGGACAGTGATATCAGGATACAAGCTTCGGATATTCTGCCATCCGCAGTTAAAGCTGCCAGGCTAAATGCTACGGAGGCCGGAGTAGACGACTGCATCGACTTCCACATCAAATCCATGAAGGATGTCCACTTCGATGAAAACTACGGGATCATGATTTGCAACCCTCCTTATGGCGAGCGTATCGGAGAAAAAGAAGAGATCCGTAAAATCTACATGGATATTCAAAAACTTTTTCGGGGAAATCCAACCTGGTCTCTCTATCTGATCACAACAGACAAAGAGTTCGAAAATCTGGTTTTTGGCCGACCCGCCGACCGACGACGAAAGCTTTATAACGGACGACTCGAAGTCACTTATTATCAGTATTACGGAACTAAGCCTCTTAAGGCTTAGCAAGGCATATACTTGCTAAGCGCTTACATTGACATCCAGTAATGAGTACCTTATAATTAAGTTATCTGAACTGTTATAAAGCATATGGAGGTGTCTGATATGAGGTATGAGGAATTTGTCAAGAGAACGATCGAGGAGTATCTGGTAAAAGGAAAAATCGAAACTGAGGATTTTCCGGATATGGAACTCTATATGGACCAGGCTGAAACCTTTATGAACAAGGAGCTTAGTATCTATAAAAAAGATGACAGAGATAAGGTAATAACAAAAACAATGATCGGTAACTATGTGAAGCATAACATGCTCCCAAGACCGAAGAACAAAAAATATTCCAGAGATCACCTGATTCTGCTGACACTTATTTATTATTTAAAGGGAACCTTCCAGATGGAAGATATCGAAAAGATTATAAAGCCTTTGATTGAGAATTACCAATCAGAGTTTGACGATAAAATAAATCTTATCAGTTTATATGATGGAATTCTTGGTGTTCAGGAAAAAGAAAGAGAAAAGATGGCTCGGATTACTAAAGATATGATCGAGCAAAGCAAAACCCATCTCAAGGAAACCGAGCTCTCCGACGATGATATGCTTGAACTATTTATGCTGATCGTCAACCTCTCGATGAAGGCAGATGCCGAAAAGTATTTGGCTCACAAGCTTTTACAGGAATATATTTTAAAACCAAAACAAAAAAAGTAATTTAGGAAAGAAGGATGAAAAAATGGCAGTCAACTTAAAAGGAAGAAGCTTTTTAACACTAATGGATTTTACTCCGGGTGAAATCAGATATTTGCTTGATTTGGCACATGATTTAAAAGCGAAAAAAAGATCCGGCATTAACGGAGAATTGTTAAAAGGAAAGAACATCGTTCTTCTGTTTGAGAAAACATCCACCAGAACCAGATGTTCCTTTGAAGTGGCCTGCCACGATGAGGGGGGACATGTGACATTCCTTGATTCAGGCAGCTCCCAGGTAGGAAAAAAAGAATCAATAGAGGATACTGCAAAAGTGCTGGGGAGATTTTATGATGGCATTGAATATCGGGGCTTTGACCAGAAGGTGGTAGAGAATCTGACAAAATTCTCGGGCGTACCTGTATGGAACGGCTTGACCGATGTCGATCATCCGACGCAAATCTTAGCAGATATGCTCACGATGGAGGAGCACATATCCAAGCCGCTTAATAAATGCAAGGTCATATTCTGCGGAGACATCAGAAACAATATGTCATATGCATGGATGTACGGTTGTGCAAAGATGGGGATTCATTATGTGGCATATGGCCCGAAGGAGCTTGGACTCGAGCTGGATAAAAAAATCCTTGCAGAGGTAAAAAAGATCGCAGCCGAAACCGGAAGTATCATTGAAATTTCCAGCACTCCTGACTGCCTAAAGGGTGCGGATGTGATCTATACAGATGTATGGGCATCCATGGGTGAGGAAGCTCAAATTCCAGATAAGGTCAAAATGCTGACGCCATATAAAGTTACTATGGAATTGCTGAAGGCGACGGAAAACCCGGATGTGATCTTCCTGCATTGTCTGCCTGCTTTTCATGATTTTGAGACCAAGATGGCAAAGGAATGGAAAGAAAAGGGATATGATATCAGAGAGGTGACGGATGAAGTGTTCCGAAGCAGACATTCTGTTGCTTTTGACGAGGCGGAAAACAGAATGCATTCCATCAAAGCGATCATGGTTGCAACGATATAATTAAAGGCTATGTTAACCATCTCTGTTAATTTAGGTAAATATGTATTTCAAAAATAAAAAACCGCAGAACTCTGCGGTTTTTACTTCTTATTTTAAAGCATGATCTGGGGCTGCTGATTTATAAAAAACGCTCCAAAATCGCCGCAACCTCGGCTCGCGTGGCATAATTATGCGGATTTAGATTTCCATTTGTGTCGCCGTTCAGGATCCCTGCTCCGCAGGCCCACTGAAGCGCAGGATATGCATAGTCTGAGATGTCAAGTGCATCCTGATAGGAAAGGATATTGGTATCCTCGCCGATAGATACATCAATCCCCATATATTTTGCATATTTGAAGAGCATAACCGCAAGCTGCTCCCGTGTGACAGGAGAATCTGGATCAAACCGGCTGCCGTCGCCCCCGCTTACAATTCCTTTTTCATACGCCCATGCTGCAGAGCTTCCATACCATGCTCCAGAAGCGATGTCTTCAAAGGTCTTTGTGTAATTGCCGTACCGCTTGGTACATGAAGTCCAGCCTTATAATCTCCGCTAGTTAGGGAATTGTCTCCGCTCAGTGTGAGGTTCACAACCGAGGTGCCATGAAGCTCAAATGCGCATGAGTTATTAACACTCACATTGTTTAGCGTGATATTGACCGGATTTTCTTCTGCTCCACCGTCTACCTCGATTTTATCCGTTGTCGTGGTCGTACCGGCGAATGCCATTCTTACCGTATAATCTCCAGGCGTGGCAAACGTCAATACGCCGCCGGTATAGGTATAATCCGTGCCCAATGTTCCGCCTTCAACATGAAAATCACTGCCCGGTGCCGCATATGCAGCAGCGGGCATCAGCCCTAAGATCATCAGGACACAAATTATTAGACTTAAAATT
>Ga0183099_1000297_pt1 | contig 39565 bp, 40 predicted proteins | sample Biomet1_FD_127788 | JGI IMG/M metagenome (GOLD analysis project Ga0183099, IMG submission 127788) | Microbial communities from bioreactor (seeded with anoxic lake sediment) at LBNL, California, USA - Biofuel metagenome 1 | ecosystem: Engineered > Bioreactor > Anaerobic > Unclassified ... | reverse complement strand
TTCAGGCGGAATTGGAGAAAGTTCATGATTAACACCAAACAAAGGGCGTACCTGCGCAGCTTAGCGCAGAAAGAGCCCGTCATCCTGATATCCCACAGAGCCAGGGCCTTGGCGGCCTTTCAGGCGGAATTGGAGAAAGTTCATGATTAACACCAAACAAAGGGCGTACCTGCGCAGCTTAGCGCAGAAAGAGCCCGTCATCCTGCAGATCGGCAAATCGGGCATCACGGAGGCCGTTATTGCCCAGGCGAAAGAGGCGCTGCTGGCCCGCGAACTTATCAAAGGGCGGGTGTTGGAAGCCAGCATGCTGACGCCCCGCGAGGCGCAGGACGCCCTGTGCACAGCCTGTGACGCCGAGGGCGTGCAGGTCATCGGAAACGTCTTCTCCCTGTATAAAAGAAACCCCAAAGCGGCTAAAATCACATTACCAAAATGAAAGTCGCGATTTACGGCGGCAGTTTTAATCCGCCCCATCTGGGTCACGTCCGCGCTGCGCGGGCAGCCATGAATATGCTTGCGCCGGACAGGCTCTTTTTCCTGCCCGTCAGCGTTCCGCCCCACAAGACGCTGGAACAGGGAAGCCCCAGTCCGGCGGAGCGGCTGGAACTGACGAGGCTTGCGGCCCTGGAGGCTCCCGGCGCCGAGGTACTGGACATCGAGCTGACGCGGGTAGGCCCCAGCTATACGGCCGACACGCTGCGGCAGCTGTCGGGCCTGTTTCCGGGCGCGGAGCTGGAATTTCTGATGGGTACGGATATGTTCTTGTCCATCGACGGCTGGCGGGAGCCGCAGACCGTTATGGAGCTAGCGCGAATCGGCGTTTTTGCCCGCGCGGGCGGCCAGATGCCGGAACTTGAGAGCAAGGCAGCGTATCTGCGTAAGACTTACGGTGCGCGCATCGACCTCGTCCCCAGCGACCCGCTCGACATTTCCTCGTCGGAGATCCGCGCCATGTTGCCGAAACGGCAGGGCTGCGATTATCTTCCGGACGCGGTGTACGAGCGCATCATCCGTTTTCGCCTGTACGGCGCGAAGCCGGACCTTGCATGGCTGCGCAAAAAAGCCACTACATACCTCGACCCGAAGCGGGTACCCCATGTGCAGGGGACGGAACAGGAGGCGGTGCGTCTTGCCCGCCGCTGGGGCGAGGATGAATCCGACGCCGCGGAGGCCGCAATTCTCCACGACGTAACAAAGAGGCTGACAAGAACGGAACAGTTGCAGTTGTGTGAAAAATATGGTATTATGACCGATAATTGCGAGCTTTCCAACGAGAAGCTCCTGCATGCCAAAACGGGCGCCGCGCTCTCGGCGGACGTTTTCGGCGTTCCGGCCCCCATCGAGTCTGCCATCCGCTGGCACACCACCGGCAGACCCGGCATGACGAGGCTGGAAAAGATCATTTACCTGGCGGACTATATCGAGCTTACGCGGCGGGACTTCGACGGGCTCAACGAGCTCAGAAGCCTTGCCTATCAGGACCTGGATGCCTGCATGGAACTGGGTCTTGTGATGAGCCTTCGGGAAGTCCGCTCCAAGGGGCAGGAACCCCACGAAAATACGGCCAAGGCTGAAGCCTGGTATGCCGAGAGGCTGCATGGGTAAAGGCTGGAGCCAATTTGACGAACGCGGTCTGAACGAGATTCTGTACGCGCCGTCGGCGTATTCCGCAGAGAGAAAAAGGCAAGAGCAATACGTTCGCGAACTTTTCGATTTAAAAATCGTCCGGAAAAATGAGACCGGGAAAAAGAAGACCGGCAGGTGCAAAAAGGCTGTCGCCGCGCTGCTCGCGGTTTTGGCGCTTTTCGCCGTCGCGCTGTGCCTTATGTTCCGCGCGCCGGGGCTTGCGCTCCGGGGTACGGCGGGGACGGCAGAAGAACTTGCCGCCGGAAAGACGGCGCAGTCCGTGCAAACGCAGGACGAAGCCTTCTTGGTCAACGGCCGCAAGAGCTGGTGCTATACCGTCTTTGCGGTGGGCCGGGACGCCTCCGGCGTCAACACGGACACCATTCTTGTCGGATTTTACGACAAAAAAGAAAAAGTTTTCAACCTTGTCTCCATCCCGCGGGACACCTTGGTGAACGTGGGCTGGGACGTTAAAAAGATCAACTCCGTCTACAGTCAGGAAGGCATGGACGGGCTTGCGGACGTACTGGCGGGCCTGTTCGGATACCATATGGATCAGTGGGCCGCGGTGAAGATCGACGCATTCGAGACCCTCATCGACGAGGTGGGGGGCGTATGGTTTGACGTGCCGGTGGACATGAATTACGACGATCCGTCACAGGGACTTTCCATCCACTGCACCGCGGGATACCAGCACCTGTCCGGCCATGATGCCATGTGCGTGTTCCGCTTCCGCCAGAACAGCGACGGGACGGGGTATCTGCGGGGCGACCTTGACCGCATCAACACCCAGCACGCGCTGCTGTCGGCGCTGGTGGACCGGGCCCTTTCGCCGAAGACTTTGCTTGACCTGGGCAGCATTGCCAAGACCATTACGAAAAATGTGGACACAAGCCTTACGGCGTCGAACATCCTCTGGTACGGCGGGCAGCTTCTTTCCATGGACAAGCAGAACGTCCGATTCTATACGATGCCGGTGTGTGATGTAACGCTGGGCAGCCTCAGCTATGTGTACCCCGACGTGGACGCCTGGGTGCAGATGCTGAACGATTCGTTTAACCCCTTTACCGAGCCAATCGAAAAAGACGATCTTAGTATCCTTTATCAGAATGCCGAGGGGACACTTTGCATGACGGACGGCTCCACGCCATATAAAAATTTTTACTGAATAAGGCAGGATAGAGAGAAATGGAACCTTCTGAAATAGCTATGATTGCGGTGAAAGCGCTGTCCGACAAAAAAGGCATGGACATCCGGCTTTTGAAAACTACGGACCTGACCGTGCTGGCGGATTATTTTGTCCTCTGCACGGCCACCTCCACTCCTCACGTGAAATCGTTGGTGGAAGAAGTGGACAAACGCCTTTCCCTGGCGGGACAGCCCCCGCTGCGCCGGGAGGGTTACCGCTCCGGCAACTGGGTGCTGCTGGACTGCGGCAGCGTCATTGTGCATATTTTTTTGAAAGAGACCCGGGCGTTCTACAACTTGGAACGGCTGTGGTGCGACGCACAGGACGTTGACATATCAGGGATAGAGGCGTGAGTCATGGCATACGATTTTGAACGGATCGAGAAAAAGTGGCAGGAACGCTGGGAGCGCGAAAAGACATACGCCGCGAAAAATGGCGACCCCCGGCCCAAGTATTATGCGCTGGTGGAATTTCCCTATCCCTCCGGACAGGGCCTGCACGTGGGCCATCCCCGGCCCTACACGGCTATGGACATCATTGCCCGAAAGCGCCGTATGCAGGGCTATAACGTGCTGTTCCCCATCGGCTATGACGCCTTCGGTCTGCCCACGGAAAACTACGCCATCAAGACGCATACCCACCCCCGCGAGGTCACGAAGCAGAACATCAAGAATTTTACCGCCCAGCTGAAGATGCTGGGGTTCAGTTTTGACTGGGACCGCTGCGTGGACACCACCGACCCGGACTACTACAAGTGGACGCAGTGGATTTTCCTGCAGTTCTGGAAGCACGGCCTTGCGTACAAGATGGATATGCCCGTCAACTGGTGCACCCGATGCAAGATCGTGCTGGCAAACGAAGAAGTCGTGGGCGGCGTGTGCGAGCGTTGCGGCGGCCCCGTGGTCAAAAAGGAAAAGAGCCAGTGGATGCTCGCCATCACCAAATACGCCGACAAACTGCTGGACGGTCTGAACGACGTCGATTACATCGAACGGGTCAAGACCCAGCAGCGCAACTGGATCGGAAAATCCACCGGCGCGGAAATCGACTTTGCCACCACAGCCGGCGACCCGCTCAAGGTTTTCACCACCCGCTGCGACACGCTGTTCGGCGCGACATACATGGTCATTGCCCCGGAGCACGCGCTGGTGGACAAGTGGATGCCGCTCCTGAAAAACGCGGACGAGGTAAAGGATTACCGGGACGCCGCGGCCCGAAAATCGGACTTTGAGCGCACGGAACTTTCTAAGGACAAGACCGGCGTCCGCCTGGACGGCGTGCGGGCCGTCAACCCCGCCACCGGCGCGGAGATCCCTATTTTTATCTCCGACTACGTTCTGGCGACCTACGGCACCGGCGCCATCATGGCCGTGCCCGGCCACGACGAGCGCGACTGGGATTTCGCTAAAAAATTTGGTCTTCCTATCGTCGAAGTCGTCAAGGGCGGCGACGTGCAGAAGGCTGCTTACACCGACTGCGCGACCGGCATTCTGGTAAACTCCGGTTTTCTGGACGGGCTGCAGGTACAGGAGGCCGTCGAGCGCATGATCACCTGGCTCGAGGACAAAGGCCTCGGCAAGCGCAAGATAAACTACAAACTGCGCGACTGGGTCTTCTCCCGCCAGCGCTACTGGGGCGAACCGATCCCCATGGTCCACTGCCCGAAGTGCGGGTGGGTGCCGCTGGACGAAAAGGAACTGCCGCTGCTGCTGCCGGACGTCGAGAGCTACGAGCCGACCGACACAGGCGAATCGCCGCTGTCCAAGATGACCGACTGGGTCCGGACGACCTGCCCGAAGTGCGGCGGCGCCGCCGAGCGGGAGACGGACACCATGCCGAACTGGGCCGGCTCCAGCTGGTACTTTATCCGTTATATGGACCCCAAGTGCAAAACCGGCATTGCAAGCCCCGAGGCGCTCAACTATTGGAAGGATGTCGACTGGTACAACGGCGGTATGGAGCATACCACGCTTCACCTGCTGTACAGCCGTTTCTGGAACCTGTTTTTGCACGACATAGGCGCCGTGCCCATGGCCGAGCCATACCGCAAGCGCACCAGCCACGGGATGATTCTGGGCGAGGGCAATGAAAAAATGTCCAAGTCCCGCGGCAACGTCGTCAACCCCAACGATGTGGTCGCGAAGTACGGCGCCGACACGCTGCGCCTTTACATCATGTTTATAGGAGATTTTGAAAAGGCAGCCACATGGTCCGACAACGCCGTCAAGGGATGCAAGCGATTTCTGGACCGCGTGTGGGCGCTGGCGGAAAAGCCGTTGGAAGGGGTTGAAATTTCTCCGGAAAACGAAGCCGCTGTACACCGCACCATCAAGAAGGTCTCCGGGGACATTGAGGAGATGAAATTCAACACCGCCATCGCGGCGATGATGACCCTTGTCAATCAATTCTACGATCATAGCCCCAGCCGCGGCGACATGAAGGCGTTTTTGGAGCTGCTGTCGCCGTTCGCGCCCCATATCGTCGAGGAGCTGTGGGAGATCCAGGGCTACGGCGGCATGGCGATGGCGCAGCGCTGCCGGATTATGACGAGTCCAAGACCTGGAGGCCGTCAAGAGCTCGCCGTGCAGGTGAACGGCAAACTCAGGTCCACCGTCACTGTGCCCGCGGACGAGGAGGACGCCGTGGTGGTCGCGGCCGCAAAAGCAGACCCCAAGGTGCAGCGCCTCATGGAAGGCATGGAAATTGTCAAAACTATTGTCGTAAAGAATAAGCTTGTCAACTTGATCCTGCGCGCAGCGAAGTAAAAATTCTTGACAAGGACGAAATCAGCAATTATAATAGCCCTTGTCTGAAAAAAGCGTAACTTGAGGCGTATTCGGAGGGAGGGAAAAAATAGAATGTCGGAAATCCACGTTAAGGAGAACGAGTCTCTCGATAACGCGCTCAAGCGTTTCAAGCGTAGCTGTGCTAAGGCTGGCGTGCTGAACGACCTGAGAAAGAAGGAATATTACCAGAGTCCCAGTGTCAAACGCCGCAAAAAGTCCGAGGCCGCCCGCAAAAATAAAAACAAACGCTATTACTGAAAAGCGAAACGCACGGGAACAATTCCCGTGCGTTTGTTGTTTGTGATTGAAAAAAGAAAATGTATAGATTATAATAAATTAATTTATGATTCAATATGGGGAATTTTGCGGGGAGGAACTGGACCATGGGATGGGAACAGAGATTTGTGGGCGAGGGACTGACGTTTGACGATGTGCTGCTGGTGCCGGCGGAGAGTCACATTCTGCCGGCGGATGTAAAACTATGCACCCGGCTCACAAAAAACATCGCGCTCAACATCCCGGTTATGAGCGCCGCGATGGACACTGTGACGGAATACCGCATGGCGATCGCCATCGCCCGGGAAGGCGGCATCGGCGTCATCCATAAGAACATGCCCATCGAACAGCAGGCGGAACAGGTGGACATGGTCAAGCGCTCGGAAAACGGCGTTATCTCCAATCCGTTTTTCCTCACCGGCGACCGCTCGCTGGCCGAAGCGGACACCCTTATGGGCAAATACCGCATTTCTGGCGTGCCCATCGTGGATGACGACGGCAGACTCGTCGGCATCATCACGAACCGCGATTTGAAGTTTGAAGAAGATTACTCCCGTCCCATCCGGGATGTCATGACATCCGGCGCGCTGGTGACCGGCCGCGTCGGCACGACCCTGGAAGAAGCAAAGGAAATCCTGCGCCGCCACAAAATCGAAAAACTCCCCATCGTGGACGATGAAGGACGTCTGAGCGGCCTCATCACCATCAAGGATATTGAAAAAGTCCTGAAGTACCCCCATTCCGCCAAGGATAAAGAGGGACGTCTCTTGTGCGCCGCGGCAATCGGGGCGACGAAGGACGTACTGGATCGGGCGGGCGCGCTGGTGAGCGCCGGCGTGGACGTTCTGGTACTCGATTCCGCCCACGGCCATTCGGAAAATATTCTGCGCAGCGTGGAAAAGGTGAAAAACGCATTTCCCTCGACGGGGCTTGTTGCGGGCAATGTCGCGACGGCGGAGGGCACCGAGGCCCTCATCAAGGCCGGCGCCGACTGCGTGAAAGTCGGCATCGGCCCCGGTTCGATCTGCACCACCCGCGTGGTGGCCGGCATCGGCGTGCCGCAGTTTACGGCCATCCTCAACGCCGCCGAAATGGCGGACAAATATGACGTGCCCATCATTGCGGACGGCGGCATCAAATATTCCGGCGATATTGTCAAGGCCATCGCGGCCGGCGGCAGCGTCGTCATGCTCGGCTCGCTGCTGGCGGGCTGCGAGGAATCTCCCGGCGAGACGGAAATCTACCAGGGACGCCAATTCAAGGTCTACCGCGGCATGGGCAGCATGGCGGCCATGGCCAGGGGCTCCAAGGATCGTTATTTCCAGGAGGACAACAAAAAGCTTGTCCCCGAAGGCGTTGAGGGCCGTGTGCCCTACCGCGGGACGGTGTCGGACAACATTTACCAGCTCACCGGCGGCCTGCGCAGCGGCATGGGCTACTGCGGCGCGCCGGACATCCGGGCGCTCCGCGCCGACAGCCGGTTTATCCGCATCACCAACGCAGGCCTTCGGGAGAGCCATCCCCACGACATTTACATCACCAAGGAGGCGCCCAACTACACCAAAGGCGCTGAATCCTGACTTGCCATAGCGGACCAAATATTGTATAATCAAAATTTGGACTTCAGAGGGCAGACATGCAGGAAAATATCGTAAAACTCAAACAATGGATCGCGGACAGCGACAATATCGTGTTTTTCGGCGGCGCAGGCGTATCCACGGAAAGCGGCATCCCCGACTTTCGCAGTGTGGACGGCTTGTATCGTCAAAAATATAAATACCCCCCGGAGACTATCCTTTCCCATACTTTCTTTGAAGAGAATCCGGAGGAGTTTTACCGGTTTTACCACGACAAACTGGTCGTGCGCGGCGCAAAGCCAAACAGGGCCCATCTGCGCCTGGCCGAACTGGAGCGGGAAGGAAAACTCAAAGCCATCGTTACCCAGAACATCGACGGCCTGCATCAGGCCGCGGGCAGCCGGGAGGTGCTGGAGCTGCACGGCTCAACCCACCGCTGCTATTGCGCCCGCTGCGGCAAGACCTATTCCGAGGAATGCGTCAACGACTGCGAAGGCGTGCCGCGCTGTTCCTGCGGCGGCATTATCCGCCCGGACGTTGTGCTGTACGAGGAAGGGCTTGATGAACAAATCCTGGAGAAAAGCGTACGCGCCATCAGCCAGGCGGACATGCTCATCATCGGCGGGACGTCGCTCGTGGTGTATCCGGCGGCGGGGCTCATAAATTATTACCGGGGCCACAAGCTGGTGCTCATAAACCGCGGCACGACCCCGCGCGACAGCGAGGCGGACCTCATCATCCGCGATGCCATCGGCGAGACGTTTTCGAAGGTATGAGGACGGAAGTCCTGGGCGTCGGCTTTGACGCGGTGACCATGGATGAAGCCGTTTCGCGCGCACTGGACTGGATGAAAAGCCGTGCCGGCGCGGTCGTGTGCACGCCGAACCCGGAGATCGTCTGGGCCTGCCGCAAAGACGGGGCGCTCAGAGCCGCCATTAACGGCGCGGACCTCGTTTTGCCGGACGGAGTGGGGATCCTGCGCGGCGCCGCGATTTTGGGAAGATCCCTGCCGGAGCGCGTGGCGGGAGTTGACTTTTGCCGGGCGCTTCTGGGGGAAATGGAAGGAACCGTATTCCTGCTGGGCGGAAAGCCCGGCGTGGCGCGCAAAGCGGCGGAAAACCTGTCGCGGGAGTATCCGCGCATTACAGTCTGCGGCGCGGCGGACGGCTACTTTAAAGAGGATGGCTCTGTAATTCGGGAGATCAGCGCGAGCGCACCCGATCTTCTGCTTGTTTGCCTCGGCTCCCCCAAGCAGGAGTTTTTTATGGCGAAAAACCACGGGGCGCTGAACGCGGGTGTGATGGCGGGACTGGGCGGCAGCATGGACGTGCTGGCGGGAAATGTGAAGCGCGCGCCGGACTGGTGGATCGGCCGCAATTTGGAATGGCTATACCGGCTTCTGCAAGAGCCGAAGAGAATAAAAAGGCAGGCTGTCCTGCCGCTGTATCTCATGGCGGTGACAGCCGAACGGTTGAAACATGGGTAAAGGGAAACTGATTGTCCTGGAGGGCATTGACGGCAGTGGAAAATCCACGCAGTACAAGCTGTTGTGCGACCGATTCAAAGAAAAGGGAATTGCTTTTCACAGTATCGTTTTTCCCCGCTACAGCGAGGAATCTTCCGCGCTGATACGGCTGTATCTGGGCGGCGCGTTCGGAGAGCATCCGTCCGATGTAAACGCCTGCGCGGCGGCGGCTTTTTATGCGGTGGACCGCTATGCGTCCTATAAGCAGGACTGGGGAAAGCTGTATGAAGGCGGCGAATTGATCTTTTCGGATCGCTACACGACGTCCAACGCCGTGCACCAGGGCAGTAAGGTCAGCGAGGCGGAATTGCCGGCATTTTTTGACTGGCTGTACGATTTCGAGTATGTGCGGCTGAAACTTCCGAGGCCGGATCTTGTGATCTACCTGGAGGTAGATATTGAGACCGCCCTTGAACGCATCCACCACCGCGAGGTGAGAACAAACACACACGCAGACATCCACGAGCAGGACGAAGCCTATCTGCGTGAATGTCTGCGCACGGGTGAGCTGGCTGCCGACCATTACGGCTGGACGCGCGTGTCAGGTGCGCGTAACGGAGCAGTCCGCGACAGGGAGGAAAAAAGCGAGGAAATTTTCAGTCTGATAAAAAAGGCGGGACTCATTTGAGTCCCAAAACCTTAGACTATCAGTTTTTCTCTCTTATGTCAGCAGCGGTCGTGATCGCCGCAGCAGCAGCAGCAAATCAGGACGATAATGATGATGATCCACAGGCATCCGCATCCATTGTTGTCGTTGTTGAAGAACATAACGATCCCTTTCTCCGCGCATTTACTTTGAGCGTAGCCGCCACCCGACGCGGGAGGCTTTGGCAGTGCGTTGGTATCCGTGCCATACTATGACGATGTGCGGGGACGCGTTACAAGAAAAAAGGAGTATTTAGATGTCGGATAAGACCCCAAAAAATAATTTTCCGGACCTTGGCGATGATGACCTCCGTCTGCCGGATATCGGCGAGAACGACCTGGAAAAGCTGTTTGAAGATTTCGGTGTGAATCAACACCAGGGGAATTCCGGCGCGAAAGACGCGGCTGTAAAAAGGACGCGCAGCGAAACCAAGCCGGAACGCCGGGCGGAAGCCAGGCCGGAACCGTGGGCAGAGGTCGAGCCGGTGCCCAGGACGGAAGTCGAACCGGAACCTGAGGCGGAAACTGAACCGGAGCCAGAAAAGTCCAGGCTGAAAAAGAGGCCGAAGGCCGGATCGCGGGCCAAACCGAAAACGAAACCGGAAACTGGTCCCAACACAGAGGACAAGGCTCCGTCGGACGAGATGCCGGAGGATGAGATCGTATTTTTCCCCAAGGAAAGTCCGGAAAAGCGGCATCTGCTGGATACGGTCCGCAAACATGAGGAGAGCCTCCGGAAGAAGCGCCCGGAAAAATCGGGCAAGCTTGCCCAACCGGATCGGAGCCAGCCCCTCGGCAAAGACGAGATGCTGGTCTACGACTCGGAACTGGACGACGAGGACAGTTACGACCCGGAGGATATACCGGAAGCGCGCGACTATCATCCCATCCGCTTTAACCGGTATGGACGCCTCGGCGTGGGGCGCGGCATGATGTATGCGCTTTTTATCGTCAGCGTCAGCGTCATGCTGGCGTGCGTGGCCTGGCTGTTTGCGTCGGATGTTCTGGCGCTCAACAAGCCCGAGACGGATGCCGTCGTTACCATCAGCGCCTATCAGCCGGCGAGCGATGCGGCCAAGTGTGACGACAAAGGCCGTGCGATCAAGGTAGACGCCGACCAGGTCGCGAATGCCCTGAAGGACGCGGGCGTCATCCAATACAAATGGCTCTTTAAGCTGTACTCCAAATTTTCCAACGCGGATGTGAAAATCGACCCCGGTACCTACGACGTCTCCACGAAACTGGACTACCGCGCGCTGGTAACGTCGATGCAGACCGGCTCGGAATCCATGGAGACCACCCGCATCACCTTCCCGGAGGGCTATACGGAAGATCAGATCTTTAAGCTTTTGGAGGACAACAAAGTCTGTTCTTCGGCGGACCTGTATGCCGCCGCCGCAAACACCGATTTTGACAGCAGTTTCCTGAAAGATCTGGATAAGGGGAAAGCGACTCGGGTGGAGGGATATCTGTTCCCGGACACCTACGATTTCTATCAGGGCGAGTCGGCGGGAACCGCCATCAACCGTTTCCTGAATAACTTCCAGAACAAGATCACGGCCGATATGGAGTCCCAGGCGAGCAGTCTGGGCTACAGCATGCACGATATCATCATCATCGCGTCTCTGATTGAAAAAGAGGCCGGCAGCGACGCGGAGCGCGCCGACGTCGCCTCCGTCATTTACAACCGTCTGGCTAACGACGATTTCCTCCGGTTGGATTCCACCCTCAACTATATCAAGAAATCCTCCACCTTCCAGCTGACGAATGCCGACATAAATACCGACAGCCCCTATAACACTTATAAGTACGCCGGCCTGCCCGCCGGGCCCATCTGCAACCCCGGCCTCGCCTCCATCAAGGCGGCACTCAATCCCAATAAGACCGACTACTACTATTTCGCCATAAACGCAGAAACCAAAAAGACCCAGTTCTTTACAAACAAATCCGATTTCGATGCGTTTGTAACGGCCCAGAACTATTCAAAGCTTGGTTAAGAGGAAACTATATGGAAAAGAAATACGGACTAAACGAACTGCGCGAGATGTTCCTGTCATTTTTTGAGACTAAAGGACATCTGCGCCTCCCCAGCTTTTCGCTGATTCCCCAGAACGACCCGTCGCTTCTGCTCATCAACGCCGGCATGAGCCCCATGAAGCCCTGGTTCACCGGAGAACAGGAACCGCCGAGACACCGGGTATGCACCTGCCAGAAATGCGTGCGCACCGCGGACATTGAAAACATCGGCAAAACCGCGCGCCACGGCACCTACTTCGAGATGCTCGGCAACTTCTCCTTCGGCGACTACTTTAAACATGAAGCGCTGGCCTGGAGCTGGGAGTTTCTGACCAGCCCCCAATGGGTCGGACTAGACCCCGATCGCCTGTATCCTTCCATTTATGTGGATGACGACGAGGCTTTCGATATCTGGCACAACGAGATCGGCATCCCCGCCGACCGCATTTTCCGTTTCGGTAAGGAGGATAACTTCTGGGAGCACGGCCAGGGCCCCTGCGGCCCCTGCTCCGAGATCTATTACGACCGCGGGCAAAAGTACGGCTGCGGTAAGCCGGGCTGCACCGTCGGCTGCGACTGCGACCGTTACATCGAGGTCTGGAACAACGTCTTCTCCCAGTTCAATAACGACGGGAACAACAACTATACGGAGCTGTCCCATAAAAACATCGACACCGGCATGGGCTTGGAACGCCTGGCCGTGGTCTGCCAGGACGTGGATTCCCTGTTCGATGTGGACACCATTATGAACATCACCGATGAAGTGTCCAAAATCACGGGGGCAACCTATGGCCAGACCCACAAGAGCGACGTGTCCCTGCGCGTCATCACCGACCATGTCCGCGCTTCGACCATGCTCATCTGCGACGGCGTGCTGCCTTCCAACCGAGGGCCGCGGCTATGTTCTGCGCCGCTTGCTGCGCAGAGCCGCGCGCCACGGCAAGCTGCTGGGCGTGAATGAGCCGTTCCTCTATAAAGTCGTGGATATGGTCATCCATGAAAACGAGGGTGCGTATCCCGACCTGCGGGAAAAACAGAGTTACATTACCAAAGTCGTGCACGTGGAGGAGGAGAACTTTTCCAGGACCATCGATGCCGGCATGAAGATTTTTGCCGAAAAGCTCGGCGAACACAAAGCCGGCGGCGAGACCGTATTCTCCGGCGCGGACGCTTTCCGTCTGTACGACACGTACGGCTTCCCCCTGGACCTGACGCGGGACATGGCGGAAGAAGAGGGCATGTCGGTTGACGAGGCCGCGTTCAAGACCTTTATGGACGAACAGCGCGGGCGCGCCCGTGCCGCCCGCGGCGATATGTCCGAGGCCTGGCAGGGCCTCGACCTGGGTCTGGACAGCAGACCCACCGAGTTTACCGGCTATCAGAACCTTGAGGACAAGGGCGAAATTCTGGCCATGGTGCTGGGAGGCGAGCTTACCAACGAGATCGCCACCGGCGCGGATGCGATTCTCGTACTGGACAAGACGCCGTTCTACGCCGAGATGGGCGGACAGTGCGCCGACCACGGAACCATCCGCTGCGGCGACGCGGTGTTTGAGGTGACCGATGTCCAGAAGAACAAGGGCAATAAAGTTCTCCACCACGGCAAAGTGATCTCCGGCGGCTTCAAGGTCGGCGAAAAAGTGGATACCGCGATCGACACCGGGCGCCGGCAGGCCATCATGCGCGCTCACAGCGCCACGCATCTTCTGCAGAAGGCGCTGCGCGAGGTGCTGGGCGACCACGTCCATCAGGCGGGCTCTCTTGTGGAGCCGGACCGCCTGCGCTTCGACTTTACGCACTTCTCCGCCATGACGGAGGAGGAAAAGCAGCGCGTGGAGGAAATCGTGAACGACGCGATCCTGGCGGGCTACGGCATCACGACGACGATTATGGGCCGGGAAGAAGCCAAGGCCTCCGGCGCCATGGCGCTGTTCGGGGAAAAATACGGCGAGCAGGTCCGCGTCGTGCGCATGGGCGATTTTTCCAAAGAACTGTGCGGCGGCACCCACTTGGACAACACCGCGAAGGTCGGATCGCTTCGCGTTATCTCCGAGGGCAGCGTCGCCTCCGGCGTGCGCCGGATCGAAGCCGTCACCGGCAAGGAAGTCCTGCGCCGCGCGCATGAGGAAGAGGAAGCGCTTACGGGCGTTGCATGCACGCTGAAATCCAGCCCTGCCGAGGTCGACAAGAAGCTTCAGCAGTTTATGGACGAGCAGAGAGAAAATCGCCGACTTATCGAAAAACTCCAGCAGTGCATGGCGAATGCCGACGCCGAGCGCTGCTTGTGCGCCGGCCGCAGCGTGGGCGGCCTGAAGGTCGTCACGGCGGAAGTGGGAGCGCAGACAAAGGACGAACTGCGCAAGATGGGCGACTTTTTGCGCGACAAAGAACCCACCATCGTTGCGGTGCTGGCCGCGGTTGCGGACGGAAAGATCATATTCGACGGCATCTGCGGTTCAAAGGCCGTTTCCAAGGGCGTCAAGGCCGGCGACGTCATCAAGATCGTCTGTGCGGCGGCCGATGGCAAGGGCGGCGGGAAACCGGATTCCGCCATGGGCGGCGGCAGCGATCCGTCCAAGCTGGACGGCGCGCTTTCGCTCGTGGATAAATATGTGGAGGGGATTGTCCATGAATGACTGTCTGTTCTGCAAAATCGCCAACGGGGAAATTCCGTCTTCCTGCGTCTATGACAAGGACGGGATTTACGCATTCCGGGATATCGCGCCGCAGGCGCCGACCCATATCCTCGTAATCCCCAAAGAGCATATCGCGTCCGTCTCGGAGATCAATCCGGACAATTCCGCCGTGGTGGCCAAATGTTTCGAGGCGATTGCTAAGATCGCGGAAGCCGAAGGCCTGACGAACGGCTACCGCGTCATCTCAAACGTCGGCCCTGACGCGGGGCAGAGCGTGAAGCATCTGCATTTCCATATTCTCGGCGGCGTGCGGATGCCGGATCAAATGGTTTAAAAACTTGCGCACACTGGCATGGGCGGCGCTGTCCTACGCCGCCGCAGTGTTCCTGGCGGAGTACCTTCTGCCGGTGGAGGGGCTGCCGTTTATTGCGGCAGCCCTTGCCGTATGTTCGGCGTTTTGCTTTCTTCTGCGCGGCGTAAACCGGAGCGGGCGGTGCTGGCGGCTGGGCGCCGCGGTCGGGCTTCTATGGTTTTGGGGCCATTGGCAGCTGACGGCCGAACCGGCCGCGACCCTGGCCGGCCGGGAGATGACCGTGAACGCCCGCGTGATAGACTATGCGCAGGAAGGGGACGGTTATGAGAGCGTTACGGTGCGCCTGCTGCCGGATGCCGCTGTCCATGCAAAAGCGCAGCTGTTTCTGGACGACGGAGCGCTGCCGGCGCTTCGCCCGGGGGATATTCTCACCGTAACGGTCAAACTGTCCTCTGCCCGCACGATCGGCGGGGAGGAGACAAATTATTATATTTCCAAGGGAATTACCCTCGTCGGCTATGACAGCGGACAGGCCGCGGTGACCGGCCGGGCGCGCTTCTCGTGGTTGTATTTTCCCAGAACCCTGTGCAGGGACGTAAAGGCCCTATGCGACAAAGTCTTTCCTAAGGACGTCGCGCCGTTATTGAAGGCGCTGATGACCGGCGACAAACAGGACCTGAAAGCGCAGCAGCAGACCTACAGCGATATGCGCGCCTGCGGTGTGCTGCATGCCGTGGCCGTGAGCGGCATGCATATGTTTTACATCGTGGCGTTCCTTCAGCTCATGCTCGGCAAAAGCAGGCGGACATCGCTTTTGTGCTTTCCGATCATTCTGGTGTTTGTGCTGATGACAGGCTGCACGGCTTCCGTTGTGCGCGCGGCAGTGATGCAGACGTTTTTGCTGATGGCGCCGATGGCCGGACGGGAAAACGACAGCGCCACCTCGCTATCCGCGGCGCTGGCGCTGCTGCTGGTTATCAATCCGGATTCGGTGGGGGACTGGGGGCTGCAGCTCTCTTTTGCCTGCGAGGCAGGGCTCGTAACGCTCCTGCCGCCAATCAACGCCTGGAACGAAAAGCATCTGCCCATGAAAATCGGCCCCGTACGCTTCATCGTGCAAAGCCTTGCGTGCACGATCAGCGCCGTTGCGCTTGCCATGCCGCTGACCGCCTATTATTTCGGGACGATCAGCCTGCTGAGCTGGCTTGCAAACCTGCTGACGCTGTTTGTCCTGGAAGTCAGCTTCTGCGCCGGTTATGTGCTATGCGTTTTGGGCATGCTCTTTCCGGCTGCCGCGGCCGTACCGGCGTGGGCTGCGGCCTGGCTCGTGCGGTACTGCGTGGCCGTCTACCACTTTATAGCGAAAATTCCCTATGCCTGCCTCTACACGACGGACTCCTTGGCGGGCTGGTGGATGATTCTGGCGTACGTCCTGTTTCTTGGGGCCTACCTGCTGCGCCGCAGGACAGGGGGATTTCGCCCCTTGCTGCCGGCGTCGCTGTGTGTGATTTCCCTATGCGTTCTCATTCAGACGGAGAGCGCGCGGTACCGGACGGATGAGGGCGCGCTGACGGTGCTGAACGTGGGGCAGGGGGAGAGCGTCGCCATGCTCAGCGACAACGCCACCGTGATGGTGGACTGCGGCGGAAAGAGCACCGCGGAAAACGCCGGCGATGTCGCCGCCGATTATCTGCTCAGCTGCGGGCGGAGCCGGGTGGAACTGCTGGTTCTGACCCACCTGCACGAGGATCATGCCAATGGAGTGACGGAGCTCATGAGCCGCATGGATGTGGAGCGGATTGCGATGCCGGCGGATCTTGACGATTCCGACGGTCTTGAGGAAGAAATTCTAGAGGCGGCGCAGACTTACGGCACGCAGGTTCTATTTCATCGGCCGCCGGAGCGAGTCGGATGTCGGGGATATAAAACTGGCGCTGTATACGCCGCAGGCCGGTACGGACAACAACGAGCGGGGCATTATTGTGCGCGCGGAACTTTACGGCGAGAACGCCCTGATCATGGGGGACGCCGGCGATCCGGCGGAGCTCGCGCTCATCGCGGCGGGCGGTGCGGGCGATACGGACATTCTGGTGGTCGGGCATCACGGCTCCAAAACCGCCTCCTCGTCGATATTTCTTCACGCCATCGGGGCGCAGACAGCGATTGTTTCCGTCGGCAGGAACAGCTATGGGCAGCCGGCGGCGCAGACGCTGGATCGGTTGGAGGACTATTGCCGCTACGGTCATGCGGACAGATATACGGAACCGTTACGGTCCCGGTTAGGACGGATTGAGTCATGGCAATGAAAAAGAAAAAAGAGGAGATCGTCGATTACCGCGAGTGCGTGCGCCTTCTGAAGGAAAAAGGGCCGCAGCGCCTCTATATCCTCCGCGGCGAGGAGGAATACCTGCGCGACAGCTTCCTTGCCAAACTGCGCGGCGGTTGCGTTCCGGAGGGGAAGGAATCCTTTAATTACCATCGCCTGAACGGGCCGAAGCTGGATTTGAACGAACTTTCGGCCGCGGCGGAGGCCATGCCGTTTCTGGGGGAGCGGACCTTCTGCGAGATCCATGACTTTGATATCAACAAGACGTCGGACTACGACCCGGAGGCATTCCGAAAAATTTTGGCGGATGTGCCGGACTGGTGCACGATCGCCTTTGTTTTCTCGGCGGAGTATTCCATGGACGGACGCATCGCGCCGGTGAAGGAACTGAATCAATATGCGCTCGATGTGAATTTTACCCGGCAAAGCGACGCTGATCTGGCAAAATGGGTGAGCAATCATTTTTCGGAGCTGGGAAAGACCATTGACCGCAAAACAGCCGATCACATGGTGTACGTATGCGGCGCTTTTATGAATACGCTGCTGCCGGAAATCGCCAAGGTAGCGGGCGCCGCCAAAGGCGGCAGCATCACCGAACAGGACATCGACGCCGTGGCAAAGCGCGCCCCGGAGACGACGGTGTTCAATCTGACCGACGCCCTGGGCGACAGAAACTACGACAGGGCGGCGCTTCTGCTGACCGACCTTCTGTCCGACCGGGATGAGACGCCGCCGAAACTGCTGTATATGATCAGCGAACAGATGCGGAGGTTGTACGCCGCACGCCTTGCGCTGGACAGCGGCCGGGGGCGGGAGTATATCGCCGAGTGCTTTCCGGAGATCGCACGGCAGGAGTTCGTACAGAAAAAACTTTTACAGGGCGCGCGCAACTTTGGCTGCGCACGGCTCGGCCGGGCGATGAGGCTGGGCGCCGACTGTGAGCTTGCCATGAAGTCCGGGGGCGGCCCGGAGGAGGAACTCTTGAAAGATTTGCTTTTACAGCTGGCGATGGATACGGATGATGATACGGATTAAAGAGGCCATCGTGGTGGAGGGCCGCTATGACAAAGCGGCGGTCGCGTCCTGCGTGGACGCGGTGATTCTGGACACGGCTGGTTTTGGAATTTTTTCCGACGGGGAAAAGCTGGATCTGCTGAGAAGGCTCGCCGAAAAGCGGGGGCTGATCGTCCTGACGGACAGCGACGGGGGAGGCTTTGTGATCCGCCGTTTTCTCAAGACCGCCATTGATCCGGCGCTGATGAAGCATGCCTACATCCCGGAATTGTACGGCAAAGAGAAACGAAAAAGCTCCCCTTCGAAGGAAGGGAAGCTCGGTGTGGAGGGCATGAGCCCGGAAATCCTGTTAAATGCCCTGCGCCGGGCGGGCGCAACCGTGGAGGGCGAGCCTGCGAAAAGTACAGGGGGCATCCGGAAATCCGACCTTTACGCCGCAGGGCTGACGGGACGCGCGGACAGCGCCGAACGAAGACGAGCTCTTACCAGCAAGCTTGCGCTGCCGGAGCGTCTGACGCCGAACGCGCTGCTGGAGGTCCTCAACGCCCTGATGACGAAAGAGGAATTTTTGGCGCTCACGGACCGAACTGCAGAATGACGGCGCCGATGCCCGCCAGAAGCAGCAGCCCGGCCGGCATTTCCGTCAGGGCGGCGACGGTGCGGTAGGTGGAAAAGTTGGAGATGCTCGGTTCACCCGTGCACAGGCACACGACGAAGGCTGCGAAGGCCATGACGCAGCACAGAGCCAGCGTTGTACGGATTCCGTACAGCGCCGCCGGACACATATGTACGATACTATGTATAAGACGTTTCATGGGGATATTCTAAGGGAAGCCGGCCTTCTTGGCAAGCCACAAATTCTTCCGCTGGATGAAAATTATGATAGCAATATCTGGTGGGCTATGTTATAATAACGCGAATCATGTTGCGCATTGGAGGAATTTCCATGAAGTGTCCGTATTGCGGTTATCTCGATAGCAAAGTCATCGATTCCCGTCCGGCGGAAGACGGGGCTACCATCCGCCGCCGCAGGGAATGCCTTGCGTGCCAGAAGCGCTTTACTACTTACGAAATCATGGAACGGCTGCCGCTGGTCGTCATCAAACGAGACGGAAGCCGTCAGGCTTTCGACAAGATGAAGGTCATGAACGGCATGCTTCGCGCCTGCGAGAAGCGGCCGGTGCCTTTGGGAAAGCTGGAGGAGATCACCGACGAAATCGAAAACGAACTCCAAAGCGCGCTGGAGCGGGAGATTTCCACCAAGGAGATCGGCGAGATGGTGATGAGCCGGCTCAAGGATCTGGACGAGGTGGCATATGTCCGCTTCGCTTCCGTATACCGGCAGTTCAAGGACATCAACACATTTATGGATGAACTGACGAAAATGCTGGGAGATCGGGAGAAAAACTAATTCTGTTTTGGGACGAGGAAGACCCCCCCGGACATATCGGCCGTCATCATATATACGTCCCGCGCCGAACGAAGTCCTTTCGCTTTGATCTGAGCGGTAAGCCAGGATTCATCCCGGCCGAGCAGGGAGAGGTTTTTGGTCAGGACCCGTCCGCCGTTGACGACGATGATGGGGTAGCCGGTATCGGGTGCCGCGACGCCAAACTGTGCGGCGGTGACGGTGCGCTCGCCAGGCGTGAGAATGACGTTCAGCCGTCCGTCCGTTTCCAAAATGGCGTATTCCACACTGTTTATGTCCAGGATCCCCTGATTCCGAAGGGACTCCATCAGTTCGTCGGGCGTAAAACGGTTTTTCTTCATCTGGGTCTGATCGATCAGTCCCCGGGTTACCAGAATGGACGGGTGGCCGGACAGAAGCTGGCGGAGCTTCACATTTTTCACCGTGAAGTTCGACAGCACGAATTCCAGTAAAAAAAGCGTCCCCAGCGGGACGAGGCCGTCCGCCAAATTGGCGTCGCTTTCTACGAGCGGCGACGCGGCGACCTCCGATATCAGAACGGTGACGATAAGCTCCGAAAGCTCAAGATCGCCGAGCTGGCGTTTTCCCATCAGACGCATGAACAGAATCAGCGCAATATAGATAACGGCAGATTTCCACATTTGATCCAGCATGTAACATATCTTTCCGCGGGACATGATATTTATTCAATGTCGTCAGCGGATTCAGCACCGGCCCGGCTGCCCTATGAGCGTATGAACCGCAAGGTTTACGGCGGGGCGGCCGGACTTCTGCAAGGAGGATTGTCAATGGGTAAATATTTTGGGACGGATGGTTTTCGCGGCAAAGCAAACGTCGATTTGAACGCCGACCACGCCTATAAGATCGGACGGTTCCTCGGCTGGTATTACGGCCGGGACTGTAAAGCGCGCATTGTGATCGGAAAGGATACGCGCCGTTCCAGCTATATGTATGAAAATGCGCTTGCCGCTGGCCTGACCGCCTCCGGCGCTGACGCGTACCTACTGCATGTCACCACGACGCCAAGCGTCTCCTACATCACCAGCACGGAAGATTTTGACTGCGGCATTATGATTTCCGCCAGCCACAACCCCTATTACGACAATGGCATCAAGCTCATGAACACCGACGGGGAGAAGATGGACGACGTGCTTCAGGCGGAGCTGGAGCGGTTTATCGACGGAGATCCGGCGTGCCTGCCGCTGGCTACGGATGAGAATATCGGTCGCACCATCGACTACTATTCCGGCCGCAACCGCTATATCGGGTATCTTGCCGGCCTAGCCACCCGCTCCTACGAGGATAAAAAAATCGGGCTGGACTGCGCCAACGGCAGCACCTGGATGATCGGCAGTTCCGTATTCAATGCGCTGGGCGCGAAAACCTATGTGATTCACGATAAGCCGGACGGGACCAACGTCAACCGGAACTGCGGCTCTACCCATATGGAAAGCCTACAGAAATTTGTCGCGGAAAACAGACTGGACGTCGGCTTTGCTTTCGACGGCGACGGCGACCGCTGCCTGGCGGTTGACGAGCTGGGAAATGTAGTAAACGGCGATCAGATCCTGTATATCTGCGCTCGCTATCTGCTGAACAATGAGAATGTGCCGGACACTAAGATCGTTACGACGGTTATGTCCAATTTTGGCCTCTACAAGGCGCTGGACAGACTGGGAATCGGTTATGAAAAGACCGCCGTGGGCGACCGCTATGTCTATGAGAACATGAAAGCGAACGGCTACCTGATCGGCGGAGAGCAGTCGGGCCACATTATTTTCCGCCAATTCGCCCACACCGGCGACGGCCTCATCACGGCGATTCAGATTGTGGAGGTCATGGAGAAAACGCAGCTTCCCCTGTCCGTGCTTGCCTCCGCCTGCAAAATGTATCCGCAGGTCCTGAAAAATGTGGTCGTCACCGACAAGGACGGCACGCTTGCGGACTCTGACGTTCAAAAAGCCTGCGACGAAATCACGGCGCGCCTGGGAGACAACGGCCGCGTTCTTTTGCGTAAATCCGGTACGGAGCCTGTCCTGCGGGTGATGGTGGAGGCCGGTACGCGCGAGGAGTGCGAGCGGGAAGTGGACGCGGTCATCTCCGTCATGGAGAAAAAGGGACTTTTGATCGAGGTGAAAAAATAATGCTCAAAACGAAAGACTTGCTGGATTTGTCTCACAGCGCGGCGGCGCCGCTGCTGGAAAAGACCGAGTACCCCTGGGAGGCGCTGGCAGGAATCGGGGACTTTATTTTGCAGCTCGGGGCCACGCTGCCCGATGCCCAATATGACCATCCGGCCGAGGATATCTGGGTCGCCAAAGACGCCGTGGTATTTTCCTCCGCCTATATCAAGGGACCGTGCATTATCGGCCACCGCACCGAGGTGCGCCACTGCGCCTTCCTGCGCGGAAACGCCCTTGTGGGCGACGACTGCGTTGTCGGAAACTCTACGGAGCTGAAAAACGTCATTCTGTTTGACCACGTCCAGGTCCCGCACTATAACTATGTCGGCGATTCCATTCTGGGCTACAAGGCGCATATGGGTGCCGGCAGCATCACCTCCAACGTCAAAAGCGATAAAACCCTGGTCGTCGTCAGCGACGGCTGCGAGCGCATGGAGACTGGCCGCAAAAAAGTCGGCGCCATTTTGGGCGACCGCGTGGAAGTCGGCTGCAACACCGTTCTCAATCCCGGAACGGTCATCGGGCGCGACTGTCAGATTTATCCCGTATCCTGCGTGCGGGGCGTCATCCCGCCCAACAGCATTTATAAGGATAAGAACAATATTGTGACAAAGAATTAAAGTAATGCCCCCGGAAAACCTCCGGGGGCATTTTTTCAGATCTGGTTCTGGTTGAGATTTTGCATGGCCGTCCGATAATCTTCGGCAGCATTGATGCTGTCGGGAGGGAAAAACTCTTCCACCGGGAAACGAATCCGAGAAAAGAGCGTGCAGGGATCGTCGTCTGAACTACCCGTGCATTCCTTGTCGGGGAAGCAGTAGTCATATACGGGGATGACCAGCTGGCTGTCCCGCTCCAGACGGACAATGGAGAACTGGCCCAGCGTAGCGAGCAGAATGCGTGTGCTGTCCCCCAGGACCAGATCCTCGCCGAAGTGAGTCAGAATTGACTCCGGGACATCGCGTATGTCGGCGGAAAGTCCTGTGGGGCATGCGTCTACGAGCTTCAGATGCAGTAAAATCGGGTCGACGCACTCAACAACTGCGATGGGTTGATCGGCGCCTTCCACCGTCTCCAGATTGCTTGAGGAAAACACTTTTGCCTTGCCTTCACTGCCGAAGAGCATTACGCGCTTGTTGAAGACCGCCAGACCTCTGATGGTGTTTTCTCCGGGGAAAGTCGTACCGATGATTTCGTAGAAATAGGTAACGTCTACGGTATAATATCCCCGGTTGAAGCTGATTTCGTCAACGTCAACATCCGCGAACAAAAGATTCGCCGATACGGGGCGAACACTGAACGCGCTCTCTATGTATGGCTGAGAACGTGCGCACGGATAGACCCGAAGGTCCTCCACGCAGTCCTTGTCACGACAGCTGTCGTAAATCTTCCTCGTATGGATGCACACGGCTTCGGTGCAGCCGTCTTGCGAGGAGGGAAAATCCCTGTCAGCCATGATCATACCTCCTGGTATTGGTTTGCGGCTTGCGCCGGTATCAGTACAGTCTATGCCGATGTATGGGAAATGTGAAAAACGGCAGGAGAAAATTAGAAGATTTACATAATATTATTATGGTAAATGAAGCCCGGCGACCTGCTTCTTGACTGCTCCTTTTGCATAATGCAGTTGCCGCTGCGCTTGCAATTGTGATATAATCATTTTATTGATAAATTAAGATAAAGTTTCCAATAAAAAGTAATATCCTAGCGGTAATCTGCATCCCGGACGAAGCCCATGGCGGCTGCGGCGAATTTCAAAGACAACGGGATCCACGAAGGAGGAGCCATGAATAATTTTGGCTTTATTCACGATAAGCTGGATATCAAGATTTTGATTTTGTATATTCTCGAAAAATTGCCCTTGCCTGCAGAGCCGACGCTCTTATCAGACCTCACGCTGTTTGACGGCGGATTTACCTGGTTTGACTATACGGACTGCCTGGCGGAGCTTATAAAGACCGGCCATGTAACGGACAAGGACGGAAAGTATGAGATTACCGAAAAGGGGCGGCGGAATGTGAACACGGTCGCATCGAGCCTTCCGTATACCGTCCGCGCCAAAGCAGACCGCCTGACAGCGCCGGTGACGGCTTCTATGCGCCGGGCAAGCATGATCGAGACGTATGCCGAGCCGGGCGTGAAAGATGGTCTGACGGTCAGCCTGCGGCTCTCCGACGGCATCGGCGAAATCATTTCCATGCGTCTGGCCGTTCCGAACGAAAAGCAGTCCGAAAACATTCGGACCCGTTTCCGCGACCACGCGGAGGAGCTTTACAACAAAATCATCCTTTTGCTGACGGAAGACGAGAGTAAAGAATAAAAAAGGCCTGCTTGAAAAAGCAGGCCTTTCGTTATTTAAAACAGGATTGAGGACAGAAGCAGCAGCAAAACGAGAAGCGCGAAATTGACAGCGCTGAATACGGCGAAATAACGTCCCCGTTCCGCGTCAACGGAAACGCAGTAAAACCGATAAGAGATGAGGCTTGCCATGGAGGCGATGAGGGTGCCGAGGCCGCCGATGTTTACGCCCAGAAGAAGACTTTTCCAATCATTCGTGAAGGATGCCAGCAGCGTAGCCGCCGGGACGTTGGATATGAACTGGCTGGCAAGCGCGCTCACCAGCATTTCATGACTCAAAAGCGCTTCGGAGATGGATTTTTCTACGGGGCTAATACGCGCGAGGTTTCCCACAAGGACGAAAAAGCAGACAAAGGATGCAATCAGGCTGTAATCCACACGGCGGAAAAGGCGGCGGTCAAATAGCGCCAGGCACAGGAAGGTTATGCCCAGGCAAATCCGCCAGTCCAGAATCTTCAGCACTGCGAGAATGCACAACAGGAACAGCGCACAGTAGCGGCACAGCGGAAAAACCGGCGGCCGGACAGCCGCGGATTCGGAACGCTCGCATTTTTCGCTGCCGCGGATGAGAAGCACAGAGAACGCCGCCGTGATTGCAAGACATACGCCGCCGAGCGGGAGCGTGACGGACATGAACCGGCCGAAATCGAGGCTGTAATACGAGTAGAGAAAAAGATTCTGCGGGTTGCCGATAGGGGTCATTAGGCTTCCGAGATTTGCCGCGACGGTCTCCATGACGACGACGCGGATGAGTTTCCGCCCGCGTCCGAAAAGACTGATGGTAAACGGCACAAAGGTGATGAGCACTACGTCGTTTGTGATGAGCGCGGAGGCGAAAAAGCAGACGGCGACCAGAATCAGGGCGATCTGGCGGTTCGAAAGACCGCTTTTTGTAAGCTTGTCCGAAAATACCTCAAACAGCCCCGCCTGGCGAAAGCCGGCTGTAACTGCCATCAGGCAAAACAGCGTCGCCAATACGGACCAGCTGATATATCCTTCGTATGCCGCATCCGGCGGAACGAACCACATAGACAGCGCCGCCAGTACCGCGGCGACGGACAGGACCAGTTCTTTTTTTAAAAAGTTTACGATTACTTTCAAATTGACCTCTTTGGTAAGCGGACAGGATGATTCCGAACCGGTAAGTAAACAGGTAAGAAAATGGAAAAATTGGTTTGCTGATGTTGTGTACCCGGCATGAATTTGATATAATCCGCCTGAAAAGAAAATATATAGGGTGACGAGAGTTTGATGAATTTCTTTGATACGCACGCGCACTACGAAGATCCATGGTTTGACGCCGACAGACAGGAACTGATCTCCTGCCTGCCGGCGTCCGGTGTGCAATTGGTAATGAACTGCGGAAGCGACGGGACCACCAGCGAAAAGTCCGTGGCTCTTGCGCAGCAGTACGACTTTTTTTACGCGGCCGTCGGCTGGCATCCTCACGAAGCAAAAAGCTGGGATGAACACTGTGGACAGAAAATCCGCCTATGGGCCCAGAACCCGAAGGTGCGCGCCATCGGCGAAACCGGCTTGGACTACCATTATGATCTCGAATGGAAACAGCTCCAGCGGGAGGTCTTTGAAGCTCAGCTGTGCCTGGCCGAGGAGCTGGATCTGCCGGTTGTCATCCATGACAGGGAGGCGCACGGAGATACGATGAATATCATACGGCGCTATCCCAATGTGCGGGGAGAATTCCACTGCTATTCGGGCAGCGCGGAAATGGCCAGGGAGCTGCTGGACAGAGGATGGTACCTGGGTTTCAACGGGGCGATCACGCTGCCGGGCGCGCGGAGAAGTCTGGAGACCATCGCCATGATGCCGCTCGAGCGGATTCTGCTGGAGACGGACTGTCCGTATCTGGCGCCCATGCCGCGGACGGAAGGTAGGCGCAACGATTCCCGCAGGTTGACCCGCGTCGCCGAGGTGATAGCCGAAGTGCGGGATACCACGCCGGATCAGATTGCCGAGTTTTCCCTGCAGAACGGCAGACGCTTTTTCGGGCTATAAAGACGGCGGGGACTTTCCCCGCCGATGTGGAAATCAGTCGAACATCTTTTCGTTGAAGAACTGCGGTTCCAAAACGACGGATAGCTCCGTCAGGTATTTATCCAGACCTTCGCCGTATTCGGAAAGCGGCTGATAGAAAACGGCTTCCGAAGGATTGGGGGATATGACCGGAAGAGAGATTCGGGCCGAGGTACCGCTTCCGGGCCGGGACTCCATGATGAGCGCCCCACCGTGCTTTTCCGCGATGCCCCGTACAATGCTTAGGCCAAAACCGGCGCCGTTATCTCCCGGCAGTTCCACCGGGCGTGAAGATTCAAAAATATAGGGAAGATCGTTCGGGGCAATACCGGAACCGTTGTCGTCCACGGAGAGGATAAAGCGTTCACCCCGCTTTTTAAGGCCAACGAGGATGCTGCCGCCCTTTGCCGTATGCGCAAGGCTGTTGGCGATGAGGCCGAGAAGCATATCTTCCAAGAGACTCCCGTCTGCCATGGTGAAGCACAAAGAATCGGTGCCGGAAAAGCGCAGCGTGATGCCCATACGAGCTGCAAAATGGCTCACGGTGTCGCACAGAGATTCGCACAGGTTCTCCAGATCAAGGGGCTGCGGCGAAAAGGGCAGTGTGTTTTCCAGAATGTTGCCCGCTGTGGACAGATGCCGGCATAGCCGCTGAAGCCTGTAGTAATCCCGGTATACAATGGCGGTATATCCGCGAAGCCGCGGATTTGCATCGGAACCCATACCACCGACGATGGCGTCAAACGCAAGCCTCATGGAAGACAGCGACTCGCCGAGTACTTGTGAAGTACGGCAGGATGCCGGACATGCGTGGGCCGCTGGCTGAGAAAAGGTCCAGCTTAGCAGAGAAATACCGCCTCGGCGTACCACCGAGACGTCCGCATGCTTTTCTCCCTTAACGGCGGAGGCAATGAAGCGCTCCGACGGGTCATCCAGAATGTAGGAGGGAACGATGTCTCCGGCATTCTGCCCCGCTTTCGCACCGAGGAGATTTGCCGCCACAGGATTGGCGAACGCTATTCTATTATCTTTTATGCACAGGACGGCGTCATTGCTTACCTCGAATAGCGCCGCCAGAGCATTCAAATCAAAATCCATACCCATATCCCTTTTTATATGATGACCAATTTCTTACTATTCTATCAATTCAAATGATAGCAAAAAACGTCTTAAAATGATAGAGGAAAATGCCTTAAAATGATAGAAGTAATTCCTAAAAAAAGCGATGTATTTGTTGATGTTTATGGTATAATAAAACAGTAATTAAATTATGGAGGTGCTAGGCATGGTTCAGGTCGGCATCAACGGATTTGGCCGCATAGGGCGGCTGGTACTCCGCGCGGCGTTTGAGCGCGGAGATGTAGAAATCGTTGCACTCAACGCGCCCGACAAAACACCGGAACAGCTGGCGCACGCCCTGAAGTACGATACGGTACACGGACGGTTCAGGGGAACGGTAGAGTATGCGGCGGATGCGCTGATCGTAAACGGCAAGCGGGTGAAACTGCTGAACAGCCGCGATCCCGCGCAGCTCGGATGGGGAAACCTGGGCGTTGAGTATGTGCTGGAGTGCACAGGCAAGTTTTTGACAAAGGATTCTGTACAGGGTCATATGGACGCCGGGGCGAAAGTCATCGTCCTGTCCGGACCGTCCAAGGACGACACGCCGATGTTTGTCATGGGGGTCAATAACGACAAATATACGGCGGACATTTCCGTCTTGTCAAACGCTTCCTGCACGACGAACTGTCTTGCGCCGCTCGCAAAGGTCGTCAATGACAGCTTCGGAATCGTGGAAGGCCTGATGACAACGGTCCACGCTGCGACGGCGAGTCAGAACATTGTGGACAACTTCAATAAGAAAAACTGGCGCCTGGCGCGCTCCTGCTTTGACAACATCATCCCGACAACGACGGGCGCCGCAAAAGCGGTCGGAAAAGTGATCCCCGAGCTGAAAGGGAAGCTGACGGGCATGGCTATGCGCATACCCTGCGGGGACGTGAGCGTGGTGGATCTGACCTGCAAACTCGCCAAGAGCGCGACGTATGACGAGATCTGCGCTGCGATCAAGAAAGCTGCGGACGGCCCGATGGCCGACGAGATTCTTTATGTAGATGAGGAAGTGGTGTCGCAGGATTTCCGTACGGAGCCTCACACCTGCGTGTTTGACGCCAAGGCAGGCATTGCCCTCAACGACACATTTGTCAAACTGATCGCCTGGTACGACAACGAGTGGGGATTTTCCAACAAAATGTTGGATCTGATAAAGTATGCCGATACCGTCAGGCATCCGTAAGTACCGGGTAATAGTGAAAAACCAGGGGCGGCGGTTGCCGCCCTTGATTTTTATCCGGAGATAATGTAGAATATGCGAACATAAGTTCTAATTTTGAAGCAATTTAGGAGCAAGCATGCCTGAGAAAAAAGGTCAAAATTTTCTCCATGGAGCGGCGATTTACACGGTAGGTATCATTATCATCAAGATCCTGGGAGCCATCTATAAGATTCCCCTCATGAGCATTCTTCATGACGATGGATACGGTCACTTTATGGTGACATATAATATTTATAATTTTTTTCTTGTTATATCCACAGCAGGCATGCCGACAGCGCTTTCGCGTATGATCGCGGAGGAGAGCTCGCTGGGACATAAGCAGCAGGTGCGGAAGATCTTTCGCGTGACGTTTCTTGCTTTCGTGGCTCTTGGCGCGGCCGGAACACTGACGATGCTCTTATTCCGGGATTGGCTCGCCGTCCATTTCGGGCAGGATGGGCTTGCAGCGCAGGGAATTTTCGTCATGAGCCCGTCGGTACTGCTGGTGTGCATGACCGCGGCTTACCTGGGCTACGCGCAGGGACATGGGGATATGATCCCGACAACGATCTGCGAGGTCTTAGAGACCGGCAGTAAAGTACTTGTGGGACTGACGCTTGCGATCCTTCTGGCCGGGGCGGGCAAAAGCATGGATATCTGCGCCGCCGGCGCCTTGGTCGGCACATCCGTGAGCTCCCTTGTGGCGTTCACCTTTGCCCGGCAGAAAATTCACCGAAGATATGTGGTGAATCCGCCTGTGACACCGGAGAGCGACGTACCGCGGCCCGGCAGAAAGGTGCTGGGCGACTTGCTGAGGATCGGCATACCGCTGACCATCAGCACCGCCATCATGACGCTGATCACTTTAATTGACCAGTATCAGGTGCGCAGAATTCTTGTGAATGCTTTGGGGTATTCTGAAGAAGTACGGGACGTGCTGTATGGCGTTTACAGCAAGGCGGTGACCCTCTATAACCTGCCGTACGCCTTCGTGGTACCCCTGATGGCAAGCATCGTACCAGCTATCTCAGCGGCGCGTATGGAAAAACGTCTCGGTGATGCGTGCTACCTGGCAGAGACCAGCCTTCGCATGGCAACCCTAATCTGCCTTCCCATGTGCGTGGGGATGGGAGTTCTTTGCTGGCCGTGCATGAATGTCCTTCTCGATAGTCAGGCCCAGCAAGGACCGCTGCTGCTGCTTCTTATGTCGGTCGCCTCCTACTTGATGGTCACGACGCTGATGACAAATTCCATTTTGCCGGCCAACGGAAATGAACGCCTTTCGCTCATATCCATTATGATCGGCGGCGTCTTGAAGGTGCTGGCAAACTGGATTTTGGTCAGCAATCCCAAAATTAATATCTACGGCGCGCCCATCGGGACCATTCTCTGTTACCTGGTCATTACAGGCATGAATTTGTTCTTTATTGCCCGAAGAATGCAGCGGCCAATGAACATTGCCCGCATATTCCTTCGCAACGGCATTAGCGCCACCGCGATGGGACTCGCGGCATGGGGTGTCTGGACGCTTTTGCACGGCCTGATGGGAAGCGCGCTGATTCCCTTCGCAGCGGCGGTGCTGGCAGGAGTCGTGGTATATGGTGTTATGGTTATTGTACTGAGGGCCATCACACTGGAGGATGTGAAGCTCATTCCAAAGGGGGAAAAAGTGGCAAAACTTCTCCACATCAGGTGACATAATCCGAAAGACCATTGAAAAATCAGACTTTTTGTGATTTTTCTATTGCAGTGGGAGAGAATATATGGTAGATTTTCAATACAAGGAAAAGTACGATATCAACGATTATCGTGCGATTATGGTTTTGCTGCGGGGAGAAGGGGGCTGCCCCTGGGATGCCGCGCAGACGCATGAAAGCATTCGCCGCAATATGCTGGAGGAAGCCTACGAGGCAGTGGCGGCCATCGACAAGCACGACATGTCGAACCTCTGTGAGGAGCTTGGCGATCTGCAGATGCAAATCCTGTTCCATGCCGGTATGGAGGAGGAAAAGGGCGGATTCACCTTTGACGATGTCTGCGATGAGGCCTGCAAAAAGCTAATCCACCGCCATCCGCATGTTTTCGGCACCACCGTGGTCAACGGCACCCAGGACGTTCTGAAGAACTGGGACGCAATTAAGCGCGGCGAGAAAGGCCAATCGACCGTATCCAAGGCCATGGACGATGTGGCGGAAACGCTTCCGGCCTTGTGGCGGGCCGAAAAGATCCAGAAAAAGGCGCGGAAGACCGGCTTCGACTGGCCGGACTGGCACGGCGCGAGGGACAAGATCCTGGAAGAAATCGGCGAGCTTGAAGAGGCGGTCGCATCCGGAAGCGGCGTCGCGGAGGAAATGGGCGATGTACTGGCTGCCGCGGTGAATCTTGCAAGGCTGCTGGATGTGGACCCGGAGCAGGCGCTGCACGGCTCATGTGACCGTTTTGTAGAGCGCTTTCGATTCATGGAACAGGAAGCGGCGCGGCGGGGACAGGCACTTGAATCCCTCTCTCTGGACGAACAAGAAGAGCTCTGGCAGCTTGCCAAGAAAAATTCGTAAGAAATTTGCTTCTGCAAATTCTATATACAAAAGTGACGGCTATGCCGCCCAAAATTAGGAGGTTAATCATGAACAAAGCAGAACTCATCGCTGAAGTTGCCGAAAAAGCAAGCCTTTCCAAGAAAGACAGCGAAAAAGCTGTAAACGCCGCTTTGGATTCCATCACGGACGCGCTTGAAAAGGGCGACAAGGTCCAGCTTGTCGGTTTCGGTGCTTTTGAAGTAAAGTCCCGCGGTGCTCGCATCGGTCGCAACCCCAAGACCAAGGAAGAAATCAAGATCCCGGCCTCCAAGGTTCCTCAATTTAAGGCGGGCAAGGCCCTTAAGGAAGCTATTGCAAAATAAAATTGCTGTTGGAATGCGGCGTGGGAATCCCCACGCCGCATTGGTTTAAAGGAGACTGCCTATGCGTTTGGACAAATACTTGAAAATATCGCGCCTCATCAAGCGCCGCACTGTCGCGAACGAAGCCTGCGACGGCGGACACGTCACCGTGAACGGAGCAGCGGCGAAAGCGTCCCGGGAGATAAAAGCGGGGGATATCATCGAAATACGCTTTGGCGCGCGCACAACGAAGGTGGAAGTGCTGTCCGTATCGGAAAATGCGACAAAAGCAGATGCCCCCGCGATGTATAAAGAACTGTAGAAAAATGAATTGTTATGGTATATTTTACCGAAAATAGTCGTTATGGTAACGTGATATCCACTTCTGATCGAATTTTGACTTGATGAAAGATGTTCAAAACAGTGTGGAAGATGTTCAAAACCTTGAAATATGGCGGTTTTTAAAATATATGTCGAAAACGCATATTCATAGTCGATGAATAAATCTCAAGCGCCAAAACTCATAATTCCGGGCTTGCCCCCATATCCATGGGATATGGGGGTGTTTTTATGAAGAAAATCATAGCCGTATTGCTGGTCATAATGCTTCTTACGGGGCCGGCTATGGCTCTGGATACGCTGCGGGACGAAGATATAACCATTCCAGCGCCGGCGGCAGTGCTGATGGAAAAGACAACGGGGGCCTTGCTATATGAAAAGGACGCGCACACGCACTATTCACCGGCCAGCGTGACGAAGATCATGACGCTGCTTCTGGTCGTAGAAGCTCTGGAATCCGGTGCGATTACAAAGGATCAGATGGTGGTGACTTCAGCCAGAGCGGCTTCCATGGGAGGCAGTCAGATATGGCTGGAGGAAGGCGAGAGCATGAGCGTTTCCGAAATGCTCAAATGCGTGACGGTGGTGAGCGCCAACGACTGCGCCGTCGCGCTGGCGGAACTCCTGTGCGGAACCGAGGAGGCTTTCGTCAAACGCATGAACGAGCGCGCGGCGGAGCTTGGCATGAAGGATACGCATTTTACCAACTGCACGGGGCTGCTGGACGACGACGATCATTATACCTCGGCCTACGACATCGCTCTGATGAGCCGCGAGCTCATCAAGCACGATATGATTAAAGAATATACGACGATCTGGATGGATAAGGTGCGCAACGGAGAATTCGGCCTTTCCAACACGAACAAACTAATATTTTACTACGATGGAGCGACCGGCCTGAAAACGGGGTTTACCTCCAAAGCTATGTACTGCCTGTCCGCGACTGCGGAACGGGACGGAGTCGAATACATTGCCGTGGTGCTGCACGCGCCGACTACGCAGGATCGTTTTGAGAGCGCCAAGACGCTTCTGAGCTATGCGTTTGCCAACTACAGCCTTGTGGCGCTGCGGCCGAACGAGGCGATCTCGCCCGTGCGGGTGGAACTGGGAACCCAGGACAATGTGCAGCCGGTCTATGACGGCAGTGAATATTCCCTTTGGAAGAAGGGAGCTGCGACGAATCTGCAATATGATGTGGAAATTGCCGAGTGCGTGAAGGCGCCTGTGGCGGAAGGACAGCAACTGGGCATGGTGACGGTACGCTCCGGCGACGAAGTAATCGCTAAAGTGCCGCTGGTTTCCGACCAGGCGGTGGACCGCATCGGATATTGGCAGGTTTATCTGTCCCTGCTTCTCGGCGTATTCGGGCTAAAATAGGGAGGGTTTCCCCATATTAACCAAGAAAATGTGGGAAATGGAGATAGAATTCCCCACAAACAATGGAAAAGACTGCTTGAAAATAATCGGTTTCCGCGGTATAATATCATTATATCTTGGGGCGGGAGGCCGATGAATTTGGTAAAGGTAGATCTTTCGGGTATACAGGGCTTCATTGACAGCGCAGGGCCTGATTATGCACAGGCGTCTCTGGCCCACAGGGTCTTGGCGGACGGAGTTGGGGCCGGCGCGGAAATCACGGGCTGGACGAAACTGCCGCGCCGCGTACAGGCGGAGGAACTCAAACAGATCCTGGCCGCCGCGGAGCGTATTCGGGACAACAGCGAAGTGCTCGTGGTGATTGGCATCGGCGGAAGCTATCTTGGCGCCCGGGCCGGGATTGAGCTGATGAAACCAAAAGGCGTTGAGATCCTATTCGCCGGAAACGGCCTATCCGCAGACGAACTGAACGACAAGCTGGATTGGCTGGGCAGCCGGGAATTTTCCGTGAATGTTGTTTCGAAATCCGGCACCACGCTGGAACCGGCGGTGGCGTTCCGCATCTTCCGCGCGCTTGCGGAAAAGAAATACGGCGCGGCGGCCAAAAAACATATTTATGCCACGACGGATGCCCATAAAGGCGTTCTCAAGTCCATTGCCGATGCGGAGGGATATGAGAGTTTCGTCGTGCCGGACGATGTGGGCGGCCGTTACAGCGTTCTGTCGGCGGTCGGCCTTTTGCCCATGGCGGCGGCCGGCTGCGATGTGAAAACCATCCTGGGCGCTGCGGCGGAGAGTATGTACAGTCTGGAGCAGCGCAGCCCCGATAACCCTGCCTGGCAGTATGCAGCGGCGAGAAACGCGCTGTATGCCAAAGGAAAATCCATTGAAATCCTGGCCAGCTATGAACCGTCCTTCCGCTTTTTCGCGGAATGGTGGAAGCAGCTGTTCGGCGAGAGCGAAGGGAAAAACGGCGTCGGGATCTACCCGGCCAGCGTAGAATATAACGCAGACCTTCACTCTATGGGCCAGTATATCCAGCAGGGGCCGCGCAAACTCATGGAGACCGTCGTAAGCTTTGAACGACCGCGCAGGGACTATGAGTTTCCTTTTTCCATCGGGGATGTGGACGGCCTGAACTACCTGGCGGGGCGAGGCTTTTCCGATATATCCCGGATCGCCATGGAGGCGGTGAAAGCCGCTCATGTTGCGGGCGGCGTGCCCAATATCGGCATATCGGTGCCACTGCGGGATGAGGAAGGCTTTGCGAATCTCGTGTGCTTTTTCGAGATGGCCTGCGCGATTTCCGGCTATATGCTCGGGGTAAATCCTTTTGATCAGCCGGGGGTCGAGGCCTATAAAAAGAACATGTTCCGTATGCTCGGAAAACCGGCGACATAATGTTAATAGTTTCTTCACAACAAAGCCGTTGCAGTTACCCTTTTTTAATGCTAAAATAATTACAACATACAACAAGGGGGCTTGGTAATCTTGGTCAGGTTAATTATGGGACTCAAGGGAACCGGAAAGACGAAAACGCTGGTGGAACTGGTGCACAAAGCCGTCGAGGAAGAAAGCGGCGACGTTATCTGCATTGAAAAAGAAAAAGTTCTCACGTTTGACATTCCTTATCAAGCGCGTTTGATTCATGCCGGGGATTACGGCATCAATTCCGTCGAGCTCCTTCGCGGATTTATCAGTGGGCTGGCAGCCGGAAACTATGATATATCCCATGTGTTTGTTGACAACCTGTTCAAGATCATAGGCGATGTCCCGGAGGACGAGCTCACGCAGCTTTGCAAATGGCTGGATGACTTTGGCGAGAAAGAAAGCATTACCTTTACCATCACCGTCTCCGCAGACCCGAAGCTTTATGGCGAGGGCATCAAGAAGTATTTGTAAGATAAAAATAAAAAGGCGGGGGAAGCCCCGCCTTTTATTCTACTCTGAAAATTACAAAACCTTCAGCAAGGTCTTGTGCGCCTGTACCAGGCAGTCGCAAAAATAGCGTATCTCTTCTTCGGTGGTGAGCCGGCACAAAGAGACGCGGATAGCGCCGTCTATGACGTCGGCCGGCAGGTTCATTGCCGCCAAAACATGGCTCCGGGCTCCTCTTTTGCACGCGGAGCCTTTGGAAACGCAAACGCCTTTTGCGTCCAGAAAATTCAGCAGCACCTCGCTTTTGTATCCGGGCAGCGACAGACATAGAATATGGGGCGCGCCGCCGCCGATCACGACGAGCTCCGGGCACTGCGCCTTGAGCGTATCGATGGCAAGCGTGCGCAGGGCCGCCATTTTCTCCATGTTCTTACCCAGTTCTTTGAAAGCGATATCCGCGGCGGCAGCAAATGCGCAGATGCCGGGCAGGCCCTCCGTGCCGGAACGCAGGCCGCACTCCTGACCTCCGCCGACCATAAAGGGCGGCAGACGCAGGCCTTTGCGGACATACAGAGCGCCGGTGCCCTTGGGGGCGTTGATCTTGTGGGCGGACAGCGAGATCATGTCCGCGCCCAGACTTTTGGCCGTGAACGGAATCTTCATATAGCCCTGCACCACGTCCGTGTGCAGAAGAGCGGGGCAGCCGGAATTGCGGATGGCGCGGGACACGGCGGCGATGTCGTTGACGGCGCCGGTTTCGTTGTTTACAAGCATCAGGCTCACCAGGATCGTATCCGGGCGCAGCGCGTCCGCCACGTCCTCGGCGTGGACGGCGCCGTCTGCGCGGGGAGAGAGCCGCGTCACTTCAAAGCCTTGAAGTTCCAGTCTGTCCAGACTTTTTTCGATGGCGTCGTGCTCCGTGCGGGAGCTGACGATATGCCTGCCTTTGCGGCGCTGCAGATACGCGCCGGATTCGAGCGCCCAGTTGTCCGCCTCCGTGCCGCCGGAGGTAAAGAAAATTTCTTCCGGCAGTGCGCCCAAAGACGCGGCAATATCCGCGCGCGCCTTCTGAAGAGCCTTGGCGGCTTCGCGGCCGGGCCCGTGGGACGAGCTGGGGTTCCCAAAGTTTTCCGTCATCATTTTTACCGCCGCCTCGGCTGCCTCCGGGCAGACCCGCGTGGTGGCGGAGTTATCCAAATAAGCTATCATAAAATCACCGGCCGTGATTATACCCCCGAAATTGAAAAAACACAAGGTATCAGCATGAAATACGCAATCTATACCCTTGGATGCAAGGTCAATCAATATGAGACCCAGGCGCTGGAAACGATGCTGCAGCAGGCGGGCTACGAACCCGCGCAGACCGGCGCGGATGTCGTGATCGTCAACACCTGCGCGGTTACGGCGGAGTCGGGAAGGAAGTCCCGGCAGGCCGTCCGGCGGCTGATGGGACAGAACCCCGGCGCGCTGAGCGTTGTGTGCGGCTGCTTTTCTCAGATCGAGCCGGAGGAGGCCAAGAAACTGGGCGCGGATATCGTGTTTGGCAGCGGCGACCGGCGGGGCGTTGTGGACGCCATTTTGGCCGCCGTGCCGACGGTGAGTCTTGACGACCCGTTCAAGCGACGGGAGTTTGAACCTCTCCCGGCGGGCGCCGTATCCGGCCGGACGAGGGCGATGCTGAAGATTCAGGACGGATGCGACAATTTCTGCACGTACTGCGTGATCCCTTACGCGCGGGGGCGCGTGCGGTCGCTGCCGGTAGCGGAAGCTGCCGCCGAGGCCGGGAAGCTGGCGGAGGAAGACTTTTTGGAGATCGTCGTCACCGGCATTGAGATCGCGTCCTACGGCAAAGACCTGCCGGAAAAGCCCGGCCTTGCCGATGCGGTGGAGGCGGTGTCCAAAGCTGTGCCCCAGGTGCGCGTACATCTTGGCTCGCTGGAGCCGACCGTGGTCACGGAGGAATTCTGCCGACGGCTCGCCGCGCTGGGAAATATATGCCGGCATTTTCATCTGTCTTTGCAGTCCGGCTGCGACGATACGCTGCGGCGCATGAACCGGAAATACGACACAGCGCGATTTTATGAATCGTGTTGTCTGCTGCGGCGTTTTTTCCCCGGCTGCGCCGTCACGGCGGACCTGATCGTTGGTTTTCCCGGCGAGAGCGAGGATGATTTCGCTGAGACCTTGGAATTTTTAAAAAAATGCGCATTTTCCTATGTACACTGTTTTCCGTATTCCGCTCGGCCGGGTACCAAGGCCGCAGCCATGGAGGGACAGATTTCCCGCGAGGAGAAAGAGAAGAGAGTGAGGCTTGCGCAGGAACTGGTGGAACAGCTGCAGCAGGCCTACCTTGCATCCTGCGTCGGGCAGACTTTGCCGGTCCTCTTTGAGCGGCCGCGGGAGGGACATGCGGATAACTATTGCGTTGTAGAGGTTTCGGAGCCGCAGCTGCGCGGAACGGTCCATGAGATCGAAATTTTGAGCATTTGTGACAAAAAACTGTTCGGAAATATTGTTTGCAATTAATATGGAAAAATATTATAATTTAGGTACAATTCTTTTTGTGAGGTGTTACCGATGAAACGAGAAGAAGTTTTCAACTTTTCAGCAGGACCTTCCGTACTACCTTACGACGTACTTGCGTCGGCGGGGGCGGAGATTCTCAACTATAACGGAAGTGGAATGTCCGTTATGGAAATGAGCCATCGGAGTTCTTTTTTCCAAGAGATATTCGACAGCACAAAAGCCAAATTGAAAGCGGCGCTGGGAGTGCCGGATACTCACGAAATTCTGTTTTTGCAGGGTGGCGCAAGCCTGCAGTTCTCGATGGTTCCTCTCAACTTGATGGGAGAGGACGGAACGGCGGATTATGCCGTGACGGGCAACTTTTCTACCGTCGCCATGAAAGAAGCCAAAAAGTATGGCCACGTGAATATCGCTTGTTCGTCGGAAGATGAAAATCATACCTACATTCCGCAACAGGAAGCTCTCAAGCTGACAAACGGTGCGAAGTATTTCTATTACTGCGCCAACAACACCATCTACGGTACGGCCTGGAACTATGTGCCCCGGACGGATGCGCCGCTGGTGTGCGATATGAGCTCCGAGATCCTGTCCCGGCGCGTGGATGTTTCCAAATACGGCCTGATTTTCGCAGGCGCCCAGAAAAACATGGCGCCTGCCGGCGTAACGGTTGTGATTATCGATAAACGTCTTGCGGGCCACGAACTGCCCATCACCCCGCTCATGCTCAGCTATAAGACCATGATCGACAAAGACAGCATGTACAACACCCCGCCGTGCTGGTGCATCTACGTACTTGGAAAAACGCTCGACTGGCTGAAAGGTCAGGGCGGCGTTGCCGGTATGGAGGCCATCAAGCATGAAAAGGCGGCCATGGTATATGACTTCATTGACAACAGCAAGCGCTACAAGGGCTGTGCCCGCCCGGAAGCGCGGAGCGACATGAATATAACCTTCCGCACCGGCGACGCAGACCTGGACGCCGCTTTTGCCAAGGAGGCACAGGCGAACGGCCTGATGAATCTGAAGGGCCACCGCAGCGCAGGCGGTCTGCGCGCGTCGCTGTACAATGCTCAACCGATGGAAGGCGTGCAGGCGCTGGTCAAATTCATGGAGAAGTTTGAGGCTGAGCACCATGTATGAAGTAAAAACGCTCAACAAGATCGATAAAAACGGATTGGGTGTTCTGCGCGAAGCGGGGTACGGCGTTTCCGACGGAGTGGAAAATCCCGATGCGATCATGGTGCGTTCCGCGAAGATGCACGACATGGTTTTTGGCGACCGTCTGGTGGCCATCGCCCGTGCCGGGGCCGGTGTGAACAACATTCCCGTCAACCGCTGCACGGAAGAGGGAGTCGTGGTGTTCAACACTCCCGGCGCCAACGCAGAAGCCGTCAAGGAACTGGGCGTATGCGCTCTGCTTATGGCCAGCCGGAATGTGATGGGCGGCATCGAGTGGGTCAAGAGCATCTCGTCGCAGCCCGATGTGGCCGGTGCCGTGGAAAAAGGAAAATCGGCGTTTGAAGGCCCGGAAATCGGCGGGAAGACCCTGGGCGTCATCGGCCTGGGTGCCGTCGGGGTAAAAATGGCTAACGCCGCCGTAAATATGGATATGACCGTTCTCGGCTATAACCCGCATATTACCGTCGACGCGGCCTGGAAGCTGAACAGCAAAGTACAGCGCGTGCTGGACTTGGACACAGTTTATAAAAACAGCGACTATATTTCGCTCCATGTGCCGTACAGGGAATCAAACCATCACATGATTGACGCGGCGGCCATCGCCAAGATGAAAGACGGCGTGCGGATTTTGAATCTGGCGCGTGCGGAGCTGGTGGATGACGACGCCATGCTTGCGGCGCTGGAATCCGGTAAAGTAGCGTGCTACGTCACCGATTTCCCCAACAACAAGACGGCCGGTGCGAAAAATGTCGTGGCGTTCCCACACCTTGGCGCCTCTACGCCGGAGAGCGAAGAGAAATGCGCGATTATGGCTGCCGAGGAGCTGATCGGTTATCTGCAGGATGGAACCATCCGCAATTCCGTAAATCTGCCGGAACTCAGCCTGAAGAGAGAAGGGGTCTGCCGCCTGTGCGTCATCCATAAGGATGCTCCCTGCATGGTCAACAATTTCCTTGACCTGATCGGCGCGGCGGGCATCAATGTCGAGCATATGGCGAACAAAGCCCGCGGTGATTATGCCTATACGATCATTGATACAGGTAGCCCTGTCGGCGATGATATCGCCCGAAAGATCGCGGCTATGGCGGATGTAAAACGCGTCCGCGTGCTGTGAGCAATAGAAAAAATACGCGGCGGGTAC
>Ga0183099_1000017_pt1 | contig 39734 bp, 30 predicted proteins | sample Biomet1_FD_127788 | JGI IMG/M metagenome (GOLD analysis project Ga0183099, IMG submission 127788) | Microbial communities from bioreactor (seeded with anoxic lake sediment) at LBNL, California, USA - Biofuel metagenome 1 | ecosystem: Engineered > Bioreactor > Anaerobic > Unclassified ... | reverse complement strand
CACTATAGAAAGAGGCAGTCCCTTGCTATCAAAACCAAAAGTTGTCTCCTTCCCTCCCCGGCTAACCTTTGTTAATTGCTCACGGGCGTTTTCTTCCAAAGGTTTCCAGATAGAACGACTATTTTGATCTTTGACTTCGGTCAGGTTGCCATAGGTGTCGTAGATATTGGTTTCATAAAAACCGGATGGATAAGTATACTTAATTACGCGTCCATAGGTGTCGTAATCTGTTTTTGTCACGAATGACTTATTTCCAATAGTCTCATCGATTTGTTTAATTCTGTCATAGGCATCGTATGTAAATGTCTGTTTATTCTTACCGGATATTTCAATTGAGCCGATGCGGTTGCTGCCATCATACGTATATGCTGTGGTCTCTCCATTCCGGACCATGCTCTGAAGCAATCCGGTAGTCGGAGCATAATTATTTATCGTTGTAATAAGTTGGTTTTTATGCATTAACTGGCTGCTTTGAACCATTTCACCGAAACCGTTATATACAGACTCAACAGTGCCGGCATCGGGATCAATAAGCTTAGTTCGATTTCCCTGAAGGTCATATTCCATCGTTAATGCTTGACCGCCATCAGGTGTTGCTGACTTTGGAAGTCCCGAGGCATAGTAGGCGTACGAGACTCCTTTGTCATTCTGTTCGCTCCGCTGCAGCATTCCTGAAGAATTTAAAATCTTACTGCTGGTACCTTCCGGAGATGTCACGGTTGTTCTTCCGTATTCATAAACAGTGGTGGCTATACCTAATGGAGTTGTCACTGTCTCCGGACGACCATAACTATCATAGCTATATGAGGATGCCCATGATTCAGCGGCACTACTGAATGTCGGTTCTGAGACCCTGTAGACTTTTCCGTCAGAGCCATATTCGGTAAATACGCTGATCTTTCTGTTATTGAGCCCGTAATGTTCATTCTTAAATTCTCGTCCCAGAGCATCGTACCACACATAAACGGGAGCCGATCCGGATGTTTCGCCATATATATAGTAAGAGCCCAACGATGGAACTGCCCATTGAAGACTTTCCTTTTTACTGTTTCCATCAGGATATTGGGTCTTTGTTCGTTGAGCTAAACTATTATAAGTATACGAAGTTGTACCCAAACGATTTGTTTCACTGGTAAGCAAGCCCTTCGCTTCATCCCAGGCAAAACTGGTTGTCTCTCCCAATGCATTCGTTTTACTTTGCAGATACCGGCCAGACAAAGTGTAGACTTGCGTTGAGCCTCTGGTTGAACCATTTGCCGTCACATCTATTGCTTTGGGTTGCCCAAAAACATCAAAATCCCTATAGACTGTGGTTACTTTATTGATATCGGCAGGGTCAACGGTCTCTTTGGTCAGATTTCCTTTTGTATCGTATTCGTATTGTTTAATACGAGTATAATTCGCACTTCCTGGAAAAATTCGGGTGGCAGTTTCTGATATTATTTTATTAGGGCACCAAGATCCGTACTGGCCATAAACCAATGTTTTGTTTTCGGTTAAGTCTCCTGTTATCGTATTTATGGAAGTCGGGTTTCCGTAATCATCATAGCTGCTATAAGTGGTGGTTGTATTTAAGTTTCTCAAATAATCGGTATCAGTGGTCTTAAACAATTCGGATTTAACAGCCTTACCGTTTTGAGTATTGTTTATTAAAGTTTCTGTTTTAGATACAAGGCTATTATTAATATATGTTTCAACGATTTGTTCTGAAGGCTTATATAATAGGGTATCTAAAACGGTTATACATTTCATTTTTTTATTGTCTACATTACTTGTATGAGTTAAAGTAGAGAAGCCCAATATGCCTTTCGAAAGATGCACTTTAAGGCCTTCGTATGAATATTTATCAATAAAGTTCCCTCCTTTTAGATTTGATTCCAGCGTTCTATTCACACATGAAAAAGGTAATGGAATATCGTATAAAGGATAAGTTGCTCCTGTTCCAATGGAATAAAAAGTGTCGGAATCAAACCGGTCTTTAGTGTGTGTTAACAACTGATAGTGTATTTCTTTGTTTTTTCCATAACCATTTGAAATGTTAACTATCTTATTAAAATCATGAGTCGTATCATAATAATACATCAAACCACTCTCCGTGGTCGATCCTCCTCCAAATATATTCGAATAGGTGGTAAAAAGCTCTGCATAACCGTCTCCATTGAAATCCCCGACGGCATAGTTGTATCGCTTGAAGCTTTCAGCAGATGTTATGGTATACTGGTTTAAGAGATTAAATCCTGATCCTGTGGAAAGATACCATCTTATATCTGTATGTTGATAATCATCAGAGCCATTATATTCGGCATCCACAACAATCACATCTGATTTTCCATCTTTGTTCATATCTAAAACAATGCACTCGTCAATGTCGCTACCAAGCATTGTTGTCGTGTCACTACTTGCAGTTATATTATTTAAAGTTGTACTTGCGTACCCGTTATTACCGTTGTTCAAAGCCAACTTCCAGACAGAGGTATTTTTCTCATTAACCAGAAAATCTGTTAAACCATCTCCATTAAAATCTCCAGGTCTATAAACAGATCTAGAGTTTATAAGATAAGTGTCTATTCCCTTTTCAAATCTACAGTGCAATATTCCGTCAGATCCTATTTTGCCACCTTTGTTTTTATAAATGATAGAATGAGTTTTATACACGAACATAAGATCTTTTAATCCGTCTTTGTCGTAGTCATCAATGAGCACATCATCTACATCTCCGTAGGTATAATCATTATACACCCAATTGTGTGACAAATCCAAGAAATCGATAACTTTTGTGTCATAATTAAAATCATATTCATAATCAGAATCAGAGTTGCCCTTCTTTATATATATAATTCTACATACTGGTTTATTTTTATTTTTTGAGAAATCGCTTTCCACGGCAATAATCTCATCCTTACCATCGTTGTTAATATCACCTACAGTATAGCAAGGAGGAGTTGAGCCATAATTCATCAAGAAGTCAATATCACCAGCTGGTGACGTAATATCAGATAATATAAACGAAAAAGCAGAACCAACGTCTTGGACAATAGGGAGCAACACTGCTTTTTGTCTATCTCCATCAAAGTCAGCAAGCATTATTCCCCTATTTGGCTTATTTATGCTTTTTAATATTCTGCTTGTAATTGAATCTGTTGATGTCTGCAAAGATCTACTAACTCTATCATATATGGCATCAGAGCCAATATTTTCAACCCCACTCCTATGAATATCAACAACTCTATTTGCTGTATTTTTATAGATCTGTATTATATCTGAAAAGCCATCACCATCCACATCTCCGGTGGCAAAGACTCTTGATTCTTTTTCAAGATTTGTTTCACAAACATTGGCAACCGAACAATACTGAGGACTTGCACTTGTCAATTTTTCTCCCCAACTAAAAATGGTCGGTTCTAATTGTACGCCATCATCACCTGTTTGGGTTATTTTATTCAAATAATACTTGCCATCCACAATATTATAGGTCAGGTCATAACGCCTTATTTGTTGATTATTGGAAGTATTTGTTACTACAACTGATTTTAAAAGGAGCGCGTCTTCAAAACGCTTCCCCGCTAAAAACGAACTGTTTACTGTACTTTTGTTTTCATAATTAAAATTGATGGAAGCAAAAGGGCTTGTGCCTGAACTATTTCCTGTGTAATCAACACGGCTAAGAACAGTCTGAAATTTCCCCTGATTGGTATAACTGAATGTCAAATAGTTACCATTAGTGTCAGTTATTTTACTAATTAGCCATTGACATGGAGTGTTAAATGTACTATTCTCCGGATAGACCCTGTATCCATATTCCATAAGTGTCCCATCCTTAGCCGTGACTGTAAATTTTTCTGGCCCAAAATTCTGAGCTAAAGAGCCATAGGAAAAAACATGTTGGTATGTTTGATTCTCCGTAGAATATTCACATCCATTTCCACCATAGTCCAAAGAAGAACTATATAGTGTATTTCCATCCAGGGAATAAAGCAGTGCCTTCTTCGAAAAATCTAATCCGGTTAATGTGTCACTGTTGTATTGATTTTTTGCAATGCTGGTTATAGATGATAAACCTCCGATATTCCAGCCATTACCTAATGGCCCGTCTCCCCCCTGACTGTTATATGTCAACGATATATTGGGTTGCATTCCATTAATTCCGGGGGGACAATCTATAGGAATCGAATAACTGGCGCTACCAACTTGACTCACGTCAAATTTTGCAGGAATGGATCCTACAACACATCCAAATGAAGGTTCGCTTGTAAAAAGTCCATCTGGAGTAGCATAAGTATATTCATTGGGGGTATAGGCAGAATACAGTATCTCAAATCCTGTATGTCCAGAATCATAACTATATGCCCCATCAGAAACAAACTCGACTCTTGCCTTACCATTTGGAATCGTCGTAGAAACCATACCACTTTGTTGACCGCTAAGTGTACATATTTCTGTTGCATTTCCTGAATCATCCACACTGGAGATGATAAGGTAATCATAGGAATCTTCTGTGTCGACAGTATACTTAAAATGAATAAGCTGATTTGTAGAAGTTTCAAATTCCCAGATTTCATCCATATTGTTGATATAGTTCTCATTTAAGGCCGAAATAGAACCATTCAAGAAATTAACAGGATTAACAGGAACACTCGATGGATCAACTGCATACTGAATTTGAAATCCTGTGTATCCATAGTCAAAACTCATGGCTCCATCTGTGACAAATTGAATCCTGGCTCTTCCATTTGGGAGAGTAGTGGATACCGTACCGCTCTGTTGCCCACTAAGTGTACATATTTCAATGGCATTTCCTGAATCATCGACATCAGATATTATTATATAATCGCAGGATTCCTCCGTGTCAACAGTGTAGGTGAAATTGATCGTCCAATTTTTTCCCGTTTGGATATTCCAAACTTCATCCATGTCATTTGTATAACTACCACCCATCACTGAGATTACTCCCCCCATATCAATAATTGTAGGATTGATATTGGTTGCATGCAAAGGCAGAAAGATCGTCAGCAAAACAGTCGTAAAGAAAAGCTTAATATTAATAGTCTTCATTATCTGGCATTGAAGTGTTGTTAATTTTGGTGGATTTTTTTTCTTACGTTTTCCCTACGTTCGTTTTGTTTTGCTGCACGCTGAATTTTCTGATCGTTCGTAAGGATGCTGTCAATTGCCATTGAATAGTCTTTAAAAATATCTTTTTTGGCAGCAATTAAATCTTCTCTATTTTGAATTTTATTTGCTTCTAGGACTTTTTTTCTATAAATCTCAATTTTCTGGCTAATCTTGTTTTTTTGATCTCTCGTCAGAACAACGTCATTGCCTATCTTTTCAACCATCAAATCGGTTGGGTTTTCCTTAAAACCTTTATCCCGGTTATCCGCATTCAAGATATTAGACGTAAAAAGCATGATAATAAGTGTGATTACTATTTGAGGTGTTTTCATAGTTATTTGTAGAATTAATTTTAGTTTATGAAATACTAATCTTTGATTATTTTATATTCAACGGATTTATCGCCAACATTTATCTTCAACAAATACCATCCTATAGGATATGTTGTCATGTTAATCGGCATTTTTTGATTTGTGTAATTCATTTTTTGCAAGAGAACTCCTTGGGAGCTGTATAACCTCATGGTTATGATTTGATCAGAAGACACGCCTAAAACATCAACGGCAACATTACCTTTTGTTGGATTAGGGTACACATATATTTTTAATTCATCGATTTTTGACTCAATCTTTATTGAATCTTTTTTCTCAGGTTGGGCAGTGGCACTTCGAAGCTGAACAATATATTGTCTTGAAATTCTATTTCCAGATGAGTCGTAAGTATAGACTATGCCCTGTGAGAAAATCGCTAAAGAAATAACTAAAAAATATAATGTAATCATCTTTTTCATATGGAACCAATATATGTTTAACTTATTTTTTACAAATTTCACAAATTAAATAAGAAAAAAATGAGAAATAAAAGACTGAATCCTTTATCAATTCTGTATTTCATCAATAGCCTCCAATAAAAAAATACGACTGAATAGCCTGTCTAACGAGTACATATCGTTAGACAGGCTATTCAGTCGTACATATAAAGCCCCAAAAACCGAATGGGAATTCTTTTTAAAGCGGGTATCCTTGATTTATTAGAATTTCATACCGATCTCGAGCGAGAATCCCGCATCTACGGTATAAACCCTGGAATTCATTATTCTTTGGTAGAAGCCAATACCCATGACCAGTCCCACGCTGTTGGGAGACATGTACATGAGCCTTTCTTCGGCGTTCAGTCCCACCAACATGTGAAAATGACGTTTCTCAGGAGAGAATTCTTCCTCGTGCTTGCCATCCAGGCCATCGTACCGATAACGTTCCCAGCCAAGGGGTACGTGCCCACCAATGGAAAGATACCAATTGTCTTTCAGATTCCGGAATCCGGACAAGCCCCAATACGACAAAGTCTGGGACCAGTCCTTGTATCCGGATTTCATATTGGAGGCATTGTAACCCTTCGAACCGGAAAGACGGAGACTGATGGGGTAAGTCCAGACATCCTTGGTTTTCAAATATCCGTAATAGGAAAGGTTGTATCCGTTTTCAACGAAACCGATGGTTTGTCTGTACGTGAGCATATTCCCCCACTTCAGCCTGTAGCGGATATCCGTCGCCATCAGTTGCTGTTCTTCCAGCTGCGCCTGGCGTATACTATCCTGAATTCTTCTGGCTTCTGCCTGTTCTGCCTTTTTTTTCAGATATACATCCGCTGCATTGTTGTCGAGGGAAAACTGGGCAAAACCGGAAACCGTTGTCAGCAACAAGAACGTTAAAAGAAGAACCTTCCTCATCTTTCTATTATTTGTTTAGAAACTCATGCATGGATGCTGCGGCTCTGCGGCCATCACCCATAGCCAGGATAACGGTAGCTCCACCGCGTACGATATCGCCTCCGGCAAAAATAGTCGGAATGGATGATTGCATGCCTTCATTTACCACAATGGTGCCCCATTTGCTGACATCAAGACCGGATACGGAGCTTGGAACCAGAGGATTTGGAGACACGCCGACACTGACAATAACCAAATCTACATCCAGCAATTCCGTAGCACCAGGGATGGCGACCGGTTTGCGGCGACCGGAAGCATCCGGTTCACCCAGTTCCATTTTTTGAAGCCTCATTTGCTTTACACGCCCGTTTTCGTCTCCCAGATATTCAATGGGATTGTGCAGGGTCATAAATTCGATGCCCTCTTCTTTGGCATGTTTTACTTCTTCCAAACGGGCAGGCATTTCTTCTTCCGAACGTCTGTAAACAATGATGGCACGTTTAGCACCCAGACGCTTGGCAGTACGAACAGAATCCATTGCAGTATTTCCACCGCCGATGATGGCGACATTCTTACCGAAAGGAACAGGGGTGTCGGCTTCGGGGTTGGCGGCGTCCATCAAGTTAACACGGGTCAGATATTCATTGGAGGAAAGAACATTGATCAGGTTTTCTCCAGGAATGTTCATAAAGTTGGGAAGTCCGGCACCACTTGCTACGAACATACCCAAAAATCCTTCCTGAGCAAGGTCTTCGAAAGTAATGGTCTTACCGATAATGGTGTCCATGACAAATTTAACACCTATTTTTTTCAGGTTTTCGATCTCCACGTCAACAATATTGTTGGGCAGACGGAATTCCGGAATACCGTATTTCAATACACCGCCAATTTCATGCAATGCTTCAAAAACGCAAACATCGTATCCCAGTTTTGCCATATCACCGGCAAACGACAGTCCGGCAGGGCCAGAACCTATTACAGCAATCTTCTTGCCGTTGGGGGCAGCCACTTCGGGGATAGAAATTTGTCCGCTTTCACGTTCGTAATCGGCGGCAAATCGTTCCAAATAACCGATAGCTACAGCATCTTTTTTCAGTTTCAGGGTATAAAAGCACTGGGATTCGCATTGTTTTTCCTGAGGACATACACGCCCGCAGACTGCCGGCAATGCGGAAGTCATCTTCAGGGTCTTTGCAGCTTCCAGAAATTCTCCCCGTTCAATATTTTTGATAAAACCAGGGATATTGATTTCAACCGGACAACCGGACATACAGGTTGGGTTGACGCAATCCAGGCAGCGTTTGGATTCCTGCAATGCCTGTTCGGCATTGAGGCCCTGGTTCACTTCTTCCTTATTGTGGCTACGATAATCTGCATCGAGTTCATTCATGTGTACACGTGGAAGATCGGTACGATCCTTTGCTTTCATGCTTTTGCGCAAGGTTTCGCGCCATTCCTGATTGCGTTGTTCGGCAATTATTTCTTCTTTTGTCATTGTCTTTCTTTTTAATGCTTCTTATTCCACGTCCTTGTAAGCCTTAAGACGCTGTATCATCTCGTCAAAGTCCACCTGATGCCCATCAAATTCAGGGCCATCAACGCATACAAATTTGGTCTTTCCGCCAACGCTCACACGACAAGCTCCGCACATACCGGTTCCGTCCACCATAATGGTATTCAGGGAAACCTGGGTGGGAATTTCGTATTTTTTAGTCAACATGGCCACAAACTTCATCATGACAGCCGGCCCGATAGCGACACATAAATCAACGTTTTCACGTTGAATGACTTCTTCGATTCCATTGGTTACAAGTCCCTGCCTTCCGGATGAACCGTCATCCGTCATCAGGATAACCTCATCGGAACTGGCACGCATCTCTTCTTCCAGTATAATCAGGTCTTTATTACGTGCAGCCAATACCGTAATCACACGGTTTCCGGCTTTCTTCATGGCTTGTACGATTGGCAACAGCGGAGCTACACCAACACCGCCTCCTGCACAGACTACAGTTCCGAATTTTTCAATGTGTGTTGCTTTACCAAGCGGTCCGACCACATCCAGGATATAATCGCCTTCGTTCAAAGCACACAGTTTTTTGGTAGTAACACCGACTCTTTGCACAATGATCGTAATTGTGCCTTTTTCTACATCTGCCTCAGCAATGGTGAAAGGTACCCGCTCTCCTTTTTCAGAAACCCTGACTATGACAAAATGTCCAGCCTTACGAGCTTTTGCGATCTGTGGCGCTTCGATATCAAATCGAACCACCAGATCCGAGTAGTCGGTCTTTCGTACAATTTTATTCATAAATTACCCTTTTTTGTATATAAATCTCTGATTATCCAATGGAATTGGGACAAATTTACGGGAAAAAGCTCACCCGGACAAGACATTTTTATCCTACCTTTGCCTCTGTAAACTATTTTTAATGAATTATTTTTCATGACTCAAAGCAGAAAAAAATACAAAGCCGTCATCTTTGATTTGGATGGTACACTGATCAATTCACTTCAGGACATCGGAGACTCCATGAACCGGGTTCTGGCCGCCCAAGGATTTCCTACGCACGATTACGATGCTTACAGGTATTTTGTGGGACGCGGGCTCAGGACATTGGTCGGACGTGCTCTTCCAGAGGGGCAGCGTACAGAAGAGGTTGTTGATGTTGTTTATACCGCATTGATGAAAGACTATGCCATAAGATGTCTTGACAAGACAAGACTTTACGAAGGCATTCCGGAAATGCTGGACAGTCTGACGGCCCAAGATCTGAAACTGGCCATACTATCGAACAAGTCACACAACTTTACCTTAAAAATCACCGATGAATTGGTTTCAAACTGGCCTTTCAAGGTCATTCTTGGCACAAACGAAGAAACACCCCGAAAGCCAGACCCGACCGGTGCATTCCATATTATCCGGAAACTGGGCATCACCCCGGAAGAGGTGCTTTATGTAGGAGACACCAGCACCGACATGAAAACCGCCGTTGCTGCAGGATTTTTTCCAGTAGGCGTTACCTGGGGATTCCGCACCAAAGAAGAACTTCTGGAGAATGGAGCCTTGGCTATCATCGACAAGCCTCAGGATTTACTGAATCTATTGTAAGGCAAAGCTATCAATAACAAAAAACCCGGAAGTAAAAGACTCCCGGGTTTTTTATTGCACTTTAAAGGCTCTTAAAACAAATAGGCCAAAGAAACGTTCAGATTTCGGTTCTTCATATCATTGAAAGGGTTCAGATTGCCTGGATAAAGGGAATTCAGGCTAAATGGCTTACCCACTTCGTTCATTCCAAAATCATACTTAAGAGACAGCTGCAGATTCAGAATTTCCACACCTGCGCCTACTCCAATACCCCAGTCGTATTTATTAAATTCAAGGGTTTTATCGACAGTATCATACAATTTGGTATCGCCATTGAGCGCAGCATCCAACTGGAATGAAACATAAGGGCCAGCCTGCGCATATACACGAGCCGGGCCAAAACCCATTCCAAACTGGAAGTTCAATGGAATATCGATATTCTGTGTTTTCAAAGTCGCTGTTGTCGGTGTATTGGCTTCCCCACCAAACGCCAGTTTCATGACATCACTCGTTTTCACATTCTGAAGGTCACCCCCCTTTATACTATAGAGCACTTCCGGTTGAATGGCGAATCCTCCGAATTTTAGTTGCAACAACACACCTGCCTGATAACTGCTAGCTGTTTTCACCTGATCTATGATACTGGAAGTCGTGGACAAGCTGGATGTATTCAACCCACCTTTTATACCCAAACGCAACTGTGCGTTTGCAACGCTTGCAAACAAAAAAACAGATAAAACTAAAGTTGTTAGCTTTTTCATTTTTAATGATTTTTTTAGATGAATATTTCACAACAAAAATAGATTAAAAACATAGCCGCACAAAATATCGTCCGGCAAATTACCCAAATCGCCAGAAAAATATCCAAAAACCTTGCAGAATAAAAATTAAATCGTACTTTTGCACCCGCTAAACGCCCAGATGGCGGAATTGGTAGACGCGCTGGTCTCAAACACCAGTGGATTCACTTCCATCTCGGTTCGATCCCGAGTCTGGGTACTTACAAAAGAAAACCGCAATTGATAGTCAATCGATTGCGGTTTTTGATTTTTATCGTCATTCGGTTTATCCGCCAAAACGACGAAATCCTGCCATCCCTAATTTTTGAGATCAATGGCATAAAGTGAGGTTCCTGCGGCAATAAAAAGAGTTTTTCCATCCTTGCCACCGAAGCAGATATTGGTAGGCCTTTCAGGCACTTTTATCTGTCCGGTTTGTTGACCCGAGGCACCAAAAATACGAATTTCATCGGCTGCAATATAAACGTTCCCATTGATGCTCTCAGCCAGCCCGTATTCCCCTGTTTCTGCAAAAGGCCGTGCCTCCGTAATCTTCCCATCAGGGCTTATGCGACACTTCAGGGTACTTTTTTCATTGTCGTCTACGCAATAAACGAAGTTACCGGGAAATGCTTCGATCATGGCACAGGAACGGCTCATTTCATCGCATATCGGGACGACAGTCATGCCATCAGGAGCCACATAGCATTCTTTAATATAGTTTGAAGTAAAATTTCGTAGGTAGACAGGGTATAAGGCTTTAAAGATATTACCGATCGATCCGATGGACTGCTTCTCGAGCAGACGAATTGAATCTTCCGGTTTGTCGGGATCAATAGCATAAGCCAGAACACCGAATCTGGTAATACCCCATCCACCGTAAGAGGTGCCGGCATCGACTGAATTACCTGTCAACTCAGGCTTACCTGTATAAGTATAGCCCTTCCTAGGATAATATTTGAACAGGACTACCAGCTGATCGTTTTTGTCGCAACCCAACGAAAGGGGTTCCCACGGAACATCGGTCACCATTGAAATACGGTCTGTTTGAGCAGACCATTTGTAGATACGCTTACGACGGGAATCGCAGAAAAATACATTGCCTTTGCTATCACGGCACAGGCCATTGGCATATTCAAAACCTGTAGCCAGTTTCCGAACCTGATTTTGATTTTCAATATCGGATTTTCCTTGCGTCGGCTCACTTTTCAAAAACAACCTGGCAAGTTCCCTAGAACGGACAGCAGTCTGTATAGTCATATCGTACAACGAATGATCAAAAGCAAATTTGAGCTGCGAATAATTATGAATATTCAGAAATTCAACGTCTTTGCTGTTCGTTGTCCGAATACCGTATGGCATAGGATTCGTTACCCTGGTAACACGGTACATAAATAGATTGGTAAATTGCAGATTGCTACAATCTTCTATTTCCAAAGGAAGACAGTCCCTGCTCTCCACTCCCTCCTCTTCAAGCTGAATGGCATGGAGCTGCCAGTTGGAGACATTTTTCATGCGAATTTCATTCCGCACATGGTGTTCGGCAGATAGCAGGTATACCTGTGCTTTTGTACTGGTATTGGAGACGTAAAAGCCCGAGGCCGAGGCCGTATGTGCCGTCCAGATATCTTTAAATGTTCCTCCGCCACCATTGGTCACCCATAAACTCCAATATTGGGAATCCCAGTTATTTTGATCTCCGGCCATGCTCGTAGGCAATCCGTCTCCGCCCATTTCACGGGACAAACCCCTGGGAGTATTGCTCATATTGCCATGACCACCCACAAACTTTACATCATTCATGTACGATGCGGCACCGGCCATCCACTTACAACCTACCGCACGCGGATTTTCAGCATTGGTATTCAACCCGATGCCATTCACAATATTCCGACCACCGACCGAGGTTTCCAGTAAGGCTTTGGGGCTTCCGAATCCCGCAAATGCTGGCGTATTATTCTCAAGCATTAACTGGGTGGTAATGGGATGCAAGCCTATCAAGGCCGTATTTGATTTCAGCTTGATGGTTTCGGAAACCTTGTACCATCCATCTGGGAAATAAATGGTCTCGTATTTATCGATGGCTGCTTGTATAATGGAATAATCGTCTGTTTTGCCATCGCCCTTTGCTCCGAGGGATTTAATGTTTACCCAGGCAGCCGTGGATTGAAATGCCGGGATATCACTTGGTGTGGGCTTCGGAAAACTTTTAAGAACAATCATCTCACGAGTGGTTTGAAGCGTAGGCTCGGCACCGAGCCTATCGACCTGGAATCCCGATGTCAGGCTTTTTACCTCATAGATGACTCCGGCTCCGGGGATCTGTTTTCCACTTTGACGAAAGGTTGCAAAAACAGGAGCTTTGCAACAATCGGTATTCCGAACGTTTATCTGGTTGAAAGGATGGTTTTCCTTGCTGACAACAAGTACTGATTTGAAAACATTCTCCAACCTGCAATCCTGCATGAAAAGTTTCTCATACTTATCGGGGTTTATATCGATAACAACCGGCACATTTTTGACAGACATGCGGGTAATCGTGAGTCCAGCCTCCTGGGTCCGTATGGCCGCCTTTCGCTGGTTCTCGAAATAGGTGTCTATCATCACGTATTGCCAACCTGGGGATGTCTTGGTTGCACAAATACCATATTCACCGCCAAAAAACCGTACATCCTCTATTTCGTTTCCAACTTCGTGAATACCTGCATATCCATGACCGATATGGATGTCAACATGACTGATGAAACAATGTTGAGCATAATGCGTCCTGAGAGCAACAGCTTGCGGATTTCCATCCTCTATCCTGAGATCGATGTTCGAGAAGGCACTGTAGAAAGTGCCGGCATTGGCATCGCTAATCTGCTTGCGTAAAGAATTATATGAACCCACAAACCAAAACAGGTATCGGGGGTTTCCCGAAGGATCCGGTTGTTGGTATCCGGGGGTGTTTTTGCCAAGAATAATTTCCGGACGGTTTTTGCCATAGCCGATCAGTCGAATGCCCGAAGGTATATAAATGGTTTTACTGATCCGGTATTTCCCTTCGGGAAGGAAAACGACTCCACAATCACGTGTCGACTTCAAGGTTGAAATGGCTTGCTGCAACGCATCTGAGACATCCGTTTTCCCGTCGGTTGATATTTTAAAATTAAAAGGGGTGAAATAAACGGCAGCTGAGTCATTAAGCTGAGTCTGAAATACAGATTTGCTCCTGGCCTGATTGCTGTTGGCTGCAAAACATTGAACAAACAGAAAATTCAGGACAAGCATAACGGCCAATACTTGCTTCATGGATAGGATAAATTAAAGGTTTACGATTTTTTTGGCGGTGTGAAGGTAAGAACAAAATAACCGATAGAAAAAACAACTCTATTATAATGTTCTAAAAGAAATCAAAATAGGCATTCAATCTGAGTTTCCCGACTCAGCTTTTTCTTTTTCAAAGGCATTAGTTCTCGATAAAGTATTACTTTTGCCAACAGAGTTCTGCAAAACATCATCCGTGAAAAAAAGAACAGTCATATTTCTTTTCTTGTTTTCCCTGGCCATTATAAACCAGGCCGGGAACAGCCTGTCGGCACCAATTGCAGAAAGTACGTCACTGGCTGCAGGTGATGCCGAAGCCACCGACATTAACGAACCCGCACCCTATTCCCCAAGAGAAGTCGGAATGAGTCCTTCGATCCTCGCACGTATCGGAACCATTGCAAAGGGCGGTATTAAGGCCAAAGCCTACCCCGGTTGCCAGATCCTGGTCATGAAAGACGGTAAGACCATTTACGACAAAAGTTTCGGGCATTTCACCTACGAACGCAAACAAAACGTGAAGCAAACCACCATGTATGACCTGGCGTCCCTCTCAAAAACCACAGGGACACTACTCGCCATCATGAAACTTTACGATGAAGGCAAGATTCAGCTCACCGACAAGATATCCCTTTACCTTCCTTTCCTTCAGGGTACAGACAAGGAAAACATCACCATTACAGAGCTTCTTTTTCATGAATCCGGACTGCCGGCCTCTCTTTCATGCTCTTACCTGGCTGTAACCAAAGATACATCACACTCCATCCATATCGGTTGTATAAACTACATAGACACTCTGGTTTCCAGAACGCCAGCTGCAGATTATCCCTTACAGGTATCAGACAGCTTTTACCTGCACAAAAGCTTTCACGACTCTGCAATGCATAAAATTGCCAACGCAAGGTTACGAAGCAAGACCTATCTCTATAGCTGTGTCAATTTCATCTTGCTGAAAGAAATTGCTGAAGCAATCAGTGGCACCCCAATGGACGTGTTCCTGGACAGCTCTTTCTACAAACCAATGGAACTGAAAAACACAGCATATCTGCCTTTGCGCACACATCCGAAAGAACAGATAGCCCCCACCTTAAAGAACGACGGTCTGCGTAACGGCCTCATACAAGGTTATGTACACGATCCGGATGCAGCACTCTTGGGTGGAGTCTCGGGCAATGCCGGCTTATTTGCTTCAGCCAGGGATGTTGCAAAAGTTTATCAAATGTTACTGAATCATGGAGAATTGGATGGAAAACGCTACCTTAGCGCAGAGACCTGCAGAATCTTCACAACCACCACCTCAGCCAGTGGTAGGCGTGGCCTGGGTTTTGACAAACCGGTAGCATCAAACCCGTTACATAGTCCGTGTTGTGCATCAGCACCACCCGAAGTTTTCGGCCATACCGGATATACGGGAACCTGTTGCTGGGCAGACCCGGTCAACAATCTGGTCTATGTTTTCCTGAGCAACCGAACTTATCCAAACGACGGAGTAAACAAGCTTGCCAGGTTGGGTATCCGAACCAGCATACAAGAGGTGATATATCAATCGATCAAACAAAAATGAAGAAAAGATCCATTCTTATCTGTACAGTATTTTTAGGGTTAGTAACCATGGGCTGCAAGAAACCCAGCCAACAAAGCGGAGTTTCAGCTCAGGCTACAAACACCGAAGTCACAGAAAATCAGCACGCAGAGAATCAGCAAAAGGCCAACACCCCGGACCAGATCCTTGCAAAGCCAGAAGTACCCATTCTTTGTTATCACCGCATAGCCGATGGTAAAAAAGGCGATTACACAGTAAGCCCATCGACTTTTTCCGCTCACATGAAAGTTTTGGCCGATAGTGGCTATCATTCCATTTCACCGGTACAATTATACGATTATCTGGTATACAACAAAACCTTGCCTGAAAAGCCGGTGATGATAACCTTTGACGATTCCAGACTTGAACATTGCGCCATAGCTGCACCAGTGATGGAGAAATACGGCTTCAAAGGGGTTTTCTTTATCATGACCATCACCTACAACAAAAAGAACTACATGACCAGGGAGCAGATTGCACAGCTGGATTCTGCAGGACATACCATCGGACTGCACACCTGGGACCACACCATGGTAACCAGATACAAAGATGCGGCCGATTGGCAAAAACAGATTGCAGACCCCAAAGACAAACTGGAAAAAATTATAGGCAAACCCGTTGGCTTTTTTGCCTATCCAAACGGCGTTTATGACCACAAGGGAGCCGAAAAGCTCAGCCACTATTTCAAAATTTCGTTCACGCTCTTTTCAAAACGCGACTCTCTACAGCCTCTGCAGACCGTGCGTAGAATGATCGCTCCGGAATCGACGCCCCAAGGCTTGCTTAAATCCATGCGACGAACTTTCAAAACATTATAATCTTCAACCTTTAACCACCACGACTTTGAAAAACAGACAAATCATCACCCTTGCGCTGACCTCGATCTTCATCCTCAGCGGATGCGTACAAAAGACAAAATCAGGTTGGGAAAAAGTAAAGAACTCCCAGGAAAAGCAGGAGGCCAAAGTACAGGAAGAGGAAATTCAACCCATAGACACCCTGGCATACAACAAAAAATTACTTTCCATAGCCAATGGTGACACCACAGGAAGATGGCCAGTCAAAGGACAGCCCTACCCACTGGATGGAGCCATTTTACCTTTCAACAGAATCGTAGCCTATTACGGTAATCTCTACTCCAAGAGAATGGGCGTTTTGGGCGAATACCCACCCAAAGAACTATGGAAGAGGTTGAATAAAGAAGTTAACGCATGGGAAAAAGCTGACCCAGCCACTCCTGTACAGCCAGCCATTCATTATATTGCAACGGTGGCGCAAGGTTCACCAATGAAAGACGGATCCTATATCATGCGTATGCCCAATGCACAGATCGACTCTGCACTGGCTATCGCAAAAATGGGTGACGCCATCGTCTTTTTGGACTTGCAGGTCGGAAAAAGCAATGTCAGAAACGAAGTTCCCAAGCTGGAAAAATACCTGAAATTGCCCCAGGTGCATCTGGGCATCGATCCTGAGTTTTCCATGAAGGAAGGTAGCATACCTGGACACAAAATCGGGACCATGGATGCCAGCGATGTCAACTTTTGTGCTGAGTATCTGGCTAAACTTGTTAAGGAAAACAACCTAAGCCCAAAAATCCTGATTGTCCACCGTTTCACACAGGGTATGATCAGAAATTACAAGAACATCCGGTTACATCCGGAAGTGCAAATCGTGATGAACATGGACGGATGGGGGGAGCCCATTCTGAAACATGACACTTACAGGCAATACATCTACAAAGAACCTGTACAGTTCACTGGCTTCAAACTTTTTTACAAGAATGACCTGAAAAAAGCACCTCACGTCATGTTGCCGCCATCGGATCTATTGAAGCTGAAGCCTCAGCCTATCTATATCCAGTATCAGTAAAAGCCATAGAACAGGCTTTCCCCTGAAAATGATTGCAGGAGCAAAAGGTCGGTTTTATTCCGTACCTTTGTCCCATGTCAGGAAACATCAAGAATCAGGAAAAGATCCTGGAAAAGCTCAGGATTGAGAAACTCAATCCCATGCAGGAAGAGGCTCAGACAGCCATCAACTCATCGTCCGACGTGATCTTGCTTTCCCCGACCGGGACAGGCAAGACCTTGGCGTTTTTACTCCCCATCATCGGAAACCTCGATACTGAGAGTGATGAGATCCAGGTGCTGATACTCGTTCCCTCCAGGGAGCTGGCTCTCCAGATTGAACAAGTAACCCGCGAAATGGGAACAGGATTCAAGACCAACGCTGTTTACGGAGGACGTTCGGGCTATCAGGACAAGCTGGATCTCAAACACAATCCTTCCATCTTGATTGGCACTCCGGGAAGGATTGCCGACCTGCTGAAAAGAGAAATCTTCTCTACCGATCACATACACACCCTCATTCTCGATGAATTTGACAAATCTCTTGAAATAGGTTTTGAGGCAGAAATGAAAGAGATCATTACTGCCATGCCCAACGTCAGACAAAGAATCCTGACCTCAGCCACCCAAGCTGCAGTAATACCGGATTTTGTAGGGCTAAAGGATCCTGCATGCATCGATTATTCCGATGAGAAAATCTCCCAGTTGAAAATAAAAACGGTCATCGCTCCTTCCAAGGACAAACTCAGCACATTGGTCAAAACACTTGGACACATCGGCAACCAACCGGGCATCATTTTCTGCAACTTCAAGGAAACCATCCAGGAAGTGAGCAATTTTCTGACCAGAAACAATATTCATCATGGGTGTTTCTTCGGTGGAATGGAACAAATGGACCGCGAAAGGACGCTTATCAAGTTCCGCAACGGCACCTATCAGCTCATCGTTGCCACCGATCTTGCAGCCAGAGGACTGGATATTCCCGAACTAAAATTCATCATTCATTTTCAGCTCCCGCCCAGAGAACAGGAGTTCACACATAGGAATGGCAGGACAGCCAGAATGAACGCGGACGGCACCGCCTATATTCTGAAATGGGAAAAGGAAAGGCTTCCCGATTTCATCAGGAACGCACCAACGGAAAACATCAAAGATGCTCAGCTACCTCATCCTCCCATCTGGGAAACGCTCTACATTACAGGTGGCAGAAGGGACAAGGTCTCGAAAGGCGACATCGCAGGACTTTTCCTCAAACAGGGAGGTATGGACAAAGACCAGCTGGGCATCATCGAGGTCAAACAGGATTGTTCCTATGTGGCCGTGCCAGCCTCCAAGGTCCAGGAACTGATCGAAAAGCTCAACAACAGCAAACTGAAGACCAAGAAAGTCAGGGTCAGCATGGTCTAATTCCCGACTAGCCCACGACGTATTTGCTGCCCGGCAGATAAGACAACAGCTTTGCCAGAACACAACAGCAAAGGAAAGTGCTGGTCCCTACCAAAAGAATAGTGACAGGAGTCGAGAAGAAACCACCTATCAGACGATAGCTGAAACCCAAAATAAATATGTGCATCAGATAGATACCATAGCTCAGGCGCGAAAGTTCACGAATCATTGAATACAGCCATCTTCCCGTATAGTTTATTTTCTTCATCATCACAAAAGCGCCGAAAGTCATCATAACAACATTGAAATTGCAGAAACGCCAGCTTAATTCCAATTCCTTGAGTTGATGTGCAGCAAATGTCTGATGGTAGTAGACGGTAGCAGTAAAAATATAGCCCAACAGGAAGAGAGTTCCCCCGATAAGAAGACTCTTTTTCAGAGACCAGTCAATATAGGTGCGGATATAATGTGCCAGAACCAGGTAGCCAAGAAAACCGGAAAAATACCAAAACATGTGGAATTCATTCCAGTAACATTCGCCATAGACATCACCAACCACCAGCTTCGCATAATGCCAAAAGGTTGTCACAATCCAAACCAACAGGAAAAGCCGTTCTCCTTTCCTGGACACACCTTTCAGCCAGGGTGAAATCACCGGCATGAAAAGGTAAAGTCCTATCAGCATGTATATAAACCATAGATGGCCGCTAGCACCATTGAAATTATAGAGCAAATGAATCAGATTCGCCTTGACATCGGACAGAGCTATTTCTCCCCAGCAGTAAGGAAGTGTTGCATATAGCACCGACCATAGCACAAAAGGGACAACCACCCTGACAAACCGGCGTTTGAAAAAAACTTCAGCATTGCACTTCAAGGGCAACAGCAGATAAGAGGATGCCATCACAAAAAGAGGTACGGAAGAACGCAGGGCACTATCAATGACACTAACCCAAAAACCGTCCGATACGGTACGGATACCTATTGAATCTCCATCGATGAAAAAAAACTCGCAAGAGTGAACCATGATAACCATGAAACAGGCTATAACTCTTAGATAATCCAGGAAAACGACCCTCTCATCGGGGCCGGAAACATTAATTTGCATAACAGGCTGTGTTTTTCTATTTTTGTCCAAAGGTAAGGCTTGGACAACGACTGTACAATACTGATTTATAACCATTCCGAGCCAAAATCAATATGGACGTACTCAAAGCAGAACTGGAGAAAGCTTTTTCCATTCAAAAATTTGACAGAAACTTTTCGGACACGAAAACCGTCCGGGAATGTCGGAATCTAATACAGTCGCTGACGGAAGTCAACAACGGATGTGCTGTCCTTTCAGATCTGGCGGCTGGCAGAAGTTATTTTTCCATTGGCTCTTTTGGCGAATATCTAGGTCTTTCACAAAAAGACCTCTCACAGGAAATCATCGAGTCGCTTGACGAAGACTGCATCTATCAGCACATTCACCCCGAAGATCTGGTAGACAAAAGGATGCTGGAACTGAAATTCTTCACCTTCCTCTGCAGCCTGCCCATTCAAGACCGTTCGAAATACCGCTCCAACTGCAGAATACGGATGCTGAACAATAAAGGTACATTCAGCTATATTTCCAACCGGACACACATCCTGAGAAATGATCCCTGCGGCAACATGTGGCTGGCACTTTGTCAGTATGACATTTCTCCTGATCAGGCTGAACGGGTAGGCATCAACAGCCAAATCATCAATACCGAAACCGGAGAGGTCACACCTCTTTTCCTGAACGAAGAACGCATGAGCATCATTTCGGAACGGGAGAAATCCATTTTACAGCTCATCAAGGAAGGCTATCTGAGCAAAGAAATTGCCAGAGAACTAAATATCAGCGTCAATACCGTAAACAGGCATAGGCAAAATATCCTTCAGAAACTATGTGTCAAGAATTCACTGGAAGCCATCCGGGCTGCTGAAATTATGAAGCTTTTATAGAATTTCTCTACTTTTCTGCCTGCTTCTTCAGCAAATCCCTGATTTCCGTCAAAAGCAGCTCCTCTTTGGTGGGTACCGGAGGTTCAGGCGCAACGGTCAATGCGGCAGCATCTTTTCTTTTGGCCATCGCAATAGCCTTTACGACCATGAAAATGGCAAAAGCGACAATCATGAAATCAAAGACGACCTGTATGAAATTGCCATAATTGATGGTAACAGGAGGTTTGTCTCCCAACATGTCGTTCATCACAAATTTCAGGTCCGAGAAATTGACACCACCAACCAGCAATCCAATGGGAGGCATGATGACATCATTGACCAGGGAGGTCACAATTTTGCCAAAAGCGGTACCGACAACAATCCCGACAGCCATATCGACCACATTTCCTCTCAAAGCAAAAGCCTTAAACTCGTCCAAAATCTTCACTTTGGGCAATCTGGTATTTCTCAGATCAATTTTAAGATTCTCCATCTCATTTACAATAAAGGTTTAACAACGTTTTATGCTGATATAACTACGTAAAAATAGGCAAAATTGTTTACAAAAATCTTTCATTTAGTATCTTTGGGGACCATAAGAGGTAGGCAGACCGCTCTTCCTTATCTAAAACAGACCTATGAATCCATATCCATATACGCTAAAGGAAAAAATCCGCTACAGGTTCAAAACCCGGCATTATAAAGGTTTTGGCATCCATTCCCCATTTTTGTACCGGTTCATTTCGTTTGTCCTGGAGGAAAAGAAACCCTATTACTGTTTCAACCAAATAGAGAATTTACGACAAGAACTGTATTTTAGAAACGGACCTCAAAGAAATCGTTCCAAAAGCCGTCGTTGGCACAAAAAAGATGCCTTATGCGGACAAACCATTTTCCGCATCATACAGGATGCACAGTTCAGCACGTTGCTCGAAATAGGCATAACGGAAGGTATGCTGACTCATTACATGGCCCTTGGCAATCCAAAAGCCAGATGTATCAGTCTAACCCGGTCTGCCGAATTGGCAGCAAAAGCCGCTGAACAATTTACAGAACAAGAAATAAGCCAGGTTGAGCTAAAAGTCCTCAAACCGGGCGAAAGTCCTCTAACGTACATTAACAGCATTGGCCATCTGGACTTTGTGCTTTTCAACAGACTTGCCGACAGCCAGGAATGCCTGAATATATTCATGGAATGTTTACACAAGAAAAACAATGGCTCGATATTTGTACTGCTGGGCATACACGACGACCCGGACAAGGTCAGAGCTTGGGCGCAAATCAAATCCCTGCGTCCGGTAAAAGTGACCATTGACCTATACGATCTGGGAGTTGTGCTGTTCAACTCCGAACTGGAAAAAAGAAATTATGTGATTAGAAAATAAAAAAGCAGGCATGAAGATTTACACCAAAACAGGAGACAAGGGAACATCAAGCCTATGTGGCGGCACACGTGTTTCCAAAGATGACATCAGGCTCGAGGCTTATGGAAACATCGACGAACTCAACGCTTTTATGGGCTTGCTCCTCACCGAAGAGCTGACCGCGAGAGACAGTCTCTTTGTCCAGAACATTCAGCATCAACTTTTTAAGATCGGAGCCTATCTGGCTACCGACCAGTCTGCTTGCGAACTCAAAGATCCCCAGCCAGTAACCGACGACATGTTGCAGACCATTGAATCCGAAATTGACCTGGTAACATCCCAACTTCCAGAAATCCGTCGGTTCATCCTTCCCGGAGGAAATAAAGCCTCTTCCCTCTGTCATGTCTGCCGCACCGTTTGCAGAAGATCGGAACGGCACGTAGTCATGGTTTCCAGAAAATTTCCCGTTGAAAACAACATCATGATTTATCTGAACCGCCTTTCTGACTACTTTTTCGTATTGGGTCGGAAATGCAATCTGAATGGGGGGACTGAACTTTTTTGGGATAACACAAAATAAAAAGCAAAGCAGCACTTGTATTATCAATAGAATAGTTTATTTTTGCGTCAAAATCAAAAGGGGCACCAATAAGCTTATAGATGATTTACAAAGCACTAATTTTAAGCATATTAGATAACCTCTCTTAATAAAATACGAATATGTATTGGACACTAGAACTCGCATCAAAATTAGAAGACGCACCATGGCCTGCAACTAAAGATGAATTAATCGACTTTGCCATGCGCTCCGGTTCCCCTTTGGAAGTAATCGAAAACCTTCAGGAAATGGAGGACGAAGGTGAAATTTATGAATGCATCGAAGATATTTGGCCGGATTATCCAAGCAAAGAAGATTTCTTCTTTGACGAGGAAGAATATTAATCATGTAATTTAAGGCGATTCATCCGAATCGCTTTTTTTATTTATAGCAGCATTTTCGAAGTACAGGAAACAATTTTTTACTGATTCTTCAGTTTATACAAACATGAAGATCAGCCCTGTGCCACCCATACGTCTGTTCCTGCTGCTTTTCCTCTTTCTTCAAAGCATTGGAATTTCTGCCCAATACGATGCGCAGCTGAGTCAGTATATGCTGGCCCCCGGCACTTTTAATCCCGCTCTTGCCGGCCGAAGCAGCGACCTAAACTTTACTCTTGTCAACAGACAGCAATGGGTTAGCATTGAGAATGCCCCCTCTACACTTTATTTGCATGCCTCCATGCCCTTTACTTCCGGTAACCGGAGAAACGGGATTGGACTTGTGCTTCTCAAAGAATCCATCGGCCTTTTCAGCACACAGCTACTTCAAATACAATACGCATACAAAAGGAAAGTCGGTAACGGAATACTAAGTCTCGGAATTCAGGGGGGACTCCTGCAGGAAAATTTTGATTCAGACGGCATCAGCATTCCAACCAGCGGCTACCATTCCAGCAGTGACGAATCCATACCTCAAGGAGCATTGGAAGGTAAAATTCCGGATTTCAGCCTGGGACTCTGGTACGACAACGAACACTATTACGGAGGTTTGTCCGTTTCACACCTCCTGGAAACAAGCATCCAGCTCAAAGCCGGGACCAATGCCACAGAAGAAGAAAGTTACAGCACCATTGCCTCCAGAACATATTATTTGACAAATGGATACAATATTGCGCTGACAAATCCGTTATACTCGGTGCAGCCATCTTTTTTACTAAAGACCGATCTGACGGCCTGGCAACTGGATCTGTCCGGCAAGGTTCTTTATAAGGACAAATACTGGGGAGGTCTTGGCTGGAGATGGCAAGATGCCGTGATTGTGATGGCCGGTATCAAATTGCCTCAAGGTTTGAGCATCGGGTATTCCTACGACATATCAACTTCAGCCGTAGCAGGTTATTCCGGAGGAAGTCATGAAATTTTCCTGGGATACACCAAAAAAATCGGGACAGCTTCGGTAAGCAAAAGACAGAAAAGCGTACGTATATTATAAAGATATGAGAAACAAAATTATTACAGGTCTGACATTCATCCTGTTAACCTCTTGCAAAATGTACGACAACGGCGAACTGACCGGAGTCAGAAGCATCCCCTGGAGCGAGCCCAACCCTTACGGCATGGTGCTGATACCTCAAGGCTCCTTTGAAATGGGACAAGCTAGCCAGGACACCATTTTCGGTCTCAACACACCATCAAAAGACGTATCCGTCAGTGCATTCTGGATGGACGAAAACGAGATCACGAACGGCCAGTACAAAGAGTTCATCAAATGGGTCTGCGACTCCATAACCCGGGAAAAACTCGCCGACCCAGCCTATGGAGGCAACGAAGATTACAAAATTACAGAAGATGCCAAAGGTGAGCCTGTCGCCCCCCGCCTGAACTGGAGAATTCCCATTCCCAGCGAAAGACAAGCATCAGAAGAAGAACTCACCGCGCTCCATTACCTAAGAATCAAGGATGATGTTCTTGGTGGATACAAGACAAACACTGATCTGATCGTATATCGTTACGAATGGTTCGACTACGCAGCCGAAGCCAAACGTGCCAATCAACTGGAAAAGATTAAACGGACAAAAAATACAGACATCAACCCGGAACATCTACCTAATATCATGATATCCAAAGATACGGCCTACATCACCGAAGACGGGAAAATCGTAAACAGGACCATCACCAGGCCGCTTTCCTCCCGGTTTGATTTTCTGAACACACGCATTGTCGCCATCTATCCGGACACCACCTGCTGGGTCAACGACTTTTCCAACAGCAACAACGAGACCTATTTGCGCAACTATTTTTCGCATCCGGCCTACAATGCTCATCCGGTCGTCGGTGTTTCCTGGGAACAGGCCGTAGCCTTCTGCCATTGGAGAACAGCATACAGAAATGCAGCGCTGAGCATACGCGGACAAAAAGCCATGGAATACCGTTTGCCTACGGAAGCAGAATGGGAATACGCAGCCCGTGGAAAACAAAAGGCCGGAAGATTTCCGTGGACGAGTAGCAAGGTCGATACGGAACGGGGTTGTTACTATGCAAATTTCAAACCATCAAAAGGCGGTTACACCAACGATGGACACATTGTTCCAGCCAAGGTTGCCTCCTACCCTTCCAACGCATACGGCTTGTACGACATGGCCGGCAATGTAGCCGAATGGACCTCATCAAGCTGGAGTGAGTCGGCTTACGAAGATGTCAACGACCTCAATCCCGATCTGGAAAACCATGTTTCACAAAACGATGCCTACATCAACAAGCGTAAAGTAGTACGCGGCGGTTCCTGGAAAGATGCAGCCAAATTTATCGAAGTCAGCACCAGAAACAAAGAATACCTGAATGAAAGCCACTCCTACATCGGTTTCCGGTGTGTAAGAAGTCTGATCGGAGAAGGAAGATCGACTAAATAAAATTACAAAAGCAAAAAATTACAACTATGTCAAGACATAAAGAATTCCGGATCAAATTTTCCTCTTTCCTTGGAAGTTACCGGGGAAAGACCATCTTCAATTTCTTTTACGGATTTGGCGCTTCGCTGGCCATACTTGGAACCATGTTCAAGTTTCTCCACTTAAGCTTCGGCAATGAAATGTTGATCATCGGACTCGGAACTGAAGCTGTAATCTTCGCCATTTTTTCCTTTGAACCTCCGTTCAGGAATTACCATTGGGAAAGGATTTTCCCCGAATTGGACACAGAAGAAGAGGAAAACCTTTCGGAAACATCTAGAGAAAACGGGAACAAAATAAAAACTGTTGTAAACCAACCAAATAAAAGCACGGCTACCAGCGTTCAAGAGCCTGAGGTAATAAATGTATTTTCCGGACATGTCAGTCCTACAAGCAACATTACGCCGGATCAAGCCAGAGCCAACTACGGAATTGCTCCGCAGGTACCTCTTTCCCCGGAAGAATCCCAAACACTGGCCAACAGCATCAAACGCATGGGAGAAGCTGTAAATCAGCTAAACAACCTAGCCGACGTTTCCGTCATCACGGAAAAATACCTCAACCAGCTCTCCGGTATGACCGACAATCTGGGCAGGTTTAGCGATGCTACCGGTTCACTGGCGGAAGTATCCAACATTCTACTGAATTCGTACCGCCACATCACGGAAAATTCAGACGACATTTCCAACAATTCCAAAGGCTATGTAGAACAGATGGGCAACCTGAATCGTAATTTAATGGGGCTGAACACCATCTATGAGATTCAGCTCAAAAGCATTAGTTCCCAAATAGACACCATTGACCGGGTCAACAAAGGTATGATCCATATCAAGGAAATGTACGAAGGTTCCATCACCGACAGTGAACGTTTCAACAAGGAAACCGAAGGGCTTGCCGACAACCTGGCCAAGCTCAACAAAGTTTACGCCCGCATGCTTGAAGCCATGACCTCCAACGTCGTGCTTGGGGGCTTCAACCCAGGAAATGGCTCGGAAACGCCTAAGGAGTCCTGACTCAACGATCCGTTTATAAAGAAATGAATAAAACCAACTGATTATGCCTGCAAGCAACGCCCCCGAGACCACAAGGCAACGAATGATCGGCCTGATGTACATCATACTTTTGTGCATGCTGGCATTGAACGTATCTTCAGAGGTCCTGAGCGGGTTTGAACTGGTCGACGACAGCCTGACCTCCAGCGCCCAGAATACAAACGCGAAGAACAAGGTCCTTTACAAGGACTTTGAGGCTTACTATAAAACCAATCCTGAAAAAACCAGAGAATGGTACATGCTGGCCCAGGACCTAAGACGTAGGTCTGATGCCCTGTACAACTACATCGACACGCTAAAATGGAAAGTTGTGCGCGAATGTGACGGCAAGGACGCCGATATCCACAACATCAGAAAAAGCGATGATCTGGATGCTGCCGCCAAAATCATGCTGCCGCCAACAGGTCGGGAAGCCAGAAAACTCAAGAGAGCCATCGCGGATTACCGTGACCACATCGTTCTTTTGGTCAACGACAGCCTGAAAAGGAAAATCATCATGGACAACTTCAGCACCCAACCATCCAAGCGTGCAAAAAGGCAAGGTCATAACTGGGATTCCTCCATGTTTGAAAACATGCCTGTCGGAGCAGTCATCACCATGTTCACCAAACTGCAAAACGACATCCGTTATGCCGAAGGTGAAGTCCTGCATACCCTTACAAACAACATTGACGTTGGAGACTTCCGCGTCAACCAGATCAAGGCTTACGTCATTCCCAGCTCAGAAAATGTGGTTCGTGGAGGGGCTTTTCGCGCCAACATCGTCCTTTCAGCAGAAGATTCCACCCAACAGCCACGCGTCTTTGTAAATGGAAGACTGCTCGACCCACGTAAAAAGGGGCTTTATGAAGTTACAGCCGGCAAATCCGGCGTTTTTCCTGTTGAAGGCTATATTGAAACCAAACTCGAAGACGGTAGTGTGCGCCACCATAAATTTTCAAGAAAATACACCGTAGTAGAGCCCATGGCTACCGTTTCCAACACCATGATGAATGTCTTGTACGCCGGCATCAACAATAAAGTCAGCATTTCCGTACCTGGAGTACCCGGCAACCAGATCAGTGCCTCCATCAACAATGGCTCTCTCACCCGTTCGGGATATGACTGGATAGCCCGGCCAACGGCCACCATTTTCTTTCCCTCTTTGTTCTATTCCTGTCTCTGATTGTAGTTCCGGTTTCCGCGGATAATATCCCCCCGCAAAATCAACTCCCCCTGCTAAAACAGCGGAAACCGCTACTACAAATGATCCCAAGTCAACTGCCAATTCCGCCGGACAAGCCAATCCAAAGGAAACGTCGGTTGTCGGTGCCGAAAAAAAGCAGACAGCCGAACCGAAAGAGTCAAAGGCAAAAGCGCCTATCTTCTTTGACGGAAAATCGTTGGCAACAGCAGGTGGGGTTGAAGTACCGGAAACAACCTGCTATTCCGCCTTTGTCATCAACCTCGAAACCGGTTCGGTCATTTTTACAAAACATGAAAACGATTTTGTCTATCCGACATCCACAACAAAATTAATGACAGCGCTTGTTGCACTTGAAAACATTCCCGATTTGAATACCGTTTACACTGCCTCAGAAAACGCCGTAAAAATCACCGAAGGAACGCACATTGGAATCAAAGCCGGGGAACAGTATACGGCAAATGATTTGCTGCATGCACTGCTGATCGGCGGTGCAAACGATGCTGCAAATGTTCTTGCCGAATCGGTCGGCGGCAGTGTTGACAACTTCTGCAAGTTGATGAATGACAAAGCTGCAAAACTCGGTGCGTTGAAAACCCATTATACCAACCCAACGGGAATTCACGATCCCGATATGGTGACAACTGCAAATGATACCGCCCTCATAGCCACGGCGGCTTATTACAACAACACCCTTTTTGAAATTACAAATACCGGTCGATATGAGCTTCCAAAATCCAACCTTCGCAAAGACCCTTTGTTTGTATATAACCGCAATAGCTTTATTTCGCAGACGCGGGGCACCGAATATTATTATCAAGGCGCATTGGGCTTGAATTCAGGGAGTACAGCAGAGGGCGGCTGGTGCCTTGTGACAACGGCGGCGAAAAAAGGACTTACCTACCTTTGTGTGGTGATGAACGCTAAAGAAGATACTGTGAAGAAAACAGTATCCTCCTATTCCGACGCAAAGGCTTTGCTTGATATGTGCTTTGCAAATTTCGCCAATCAAAAGGTCGTCAGCCCAAAAAAGTTGATCTGTGAAATTGCTGTGAAAAATTCTGCTGAAGTCGACCATATGACGCTTTATCCAAAGGACGAAATTCAAGTTTTGCTTCCTGTTACCTTGAATAGCAAAACCGATCTTAAATTGGATTCTCTTGTGTATAACGAGCATGTCAGTGCCCCTGTCAAAAAAGGGGATACGTTTGGTGAATTGACGGTGTTATATAAAGGAACGGTAATTCTCGGCAAAACGAAATTGGTTGCGCAAACCGAAATTGATCGAAGCAATTTGTTGTATTTTTTCAGTAGTGTAGAGGAGTTTTTGCAGAGTCGTTGGTTCCGCGCAACTGCTCTTGTTGCAGTAATCTTATTTCTGCTCTATCTTGCGCTTGCCTTTACGATTCGGTTGCGGGGTAATAAATATCAATATAAAAATTCGGGAAGAAAAAAATAATTTTTCCCAAAAGACAGCCGTCATTTTTTTGTCGGCTGTCTTTCATAAAACTACCAGTTTACAAAGATTTTACAAGAAGAAGGATTTCGTTTTTACGAATATTTTATAAACTGTTCTTGTTGAACAGAAAGATTCCGTTTAGGAGGGGATATTTTGATTTATATTGTGGAAGATGACAGTAACATTCGTCAAATGGAAAGTTATGCGCTTCGCAACAGCGGTTATGAAACAGTTGAGTTCCGTGATGCTGAAAGCTTTTTTGCCGAATGTGAAAAAAGCACACCTACCCTTGTGATTTTAGATATTATGCTTCCCGGTGACGACGGGCTTTGCATTTTGAAAAAAATGCGGGAAAATGCCCAAACAAGAGTTGTTCCCGTGATTATGGTCACGGCAAAATCGTCGGAACTGGATGCAGTGAGGGGTCTTGATATGGGCGCGGACGATTATATTACAAAGCCGTTCGGCATTATGGAATTCATTTCAAGGGTCAAAGCGGTTATGAGAAGAATCAATACAGAAGTCATCACACGTTATACATACGGCAATATTGTATTGGATGATGAAAAGCACCATGTCACTTCAAGCGGTACGCTGTGTGACCTTACCTTTAAAGAATATGAGCTTTTAAAACTGTTGTTGATCAATCAAGGCATTGTCCTGACAAGAGATAAAATCATGGACAGAGTATGGGATACCGATTTTGAGGGGGAAAGTCGCACGGTCGACGTCCACATCAACACACTGCGTCAAAAGCTGGTCGGCAACAGCGATTGCATTAAAACCGTAAGGAACGTAGGCTACAAATTAGAATGACAGAACAAGCTTATTATACGCCTCATTGGCGGCCTTTGTTTTTTGAAAGGAAGTAGGTATTTGGATGAGAAAAAAAGAAAAACTTTGCATTGAGGACAAAATTAACGAACAACTTCTTTTCATTGCCATTTTAGCCATGATTACGACCATGATTGTATCAATTGCCATTTCCTACATCAACTTTGACAAGCAGGTCAAAAAAGACCTCCAAATCAGCGCAAAAGCAATCGTGCAAAGTTATGAATTCACGAAGGATATTGATGAACTTGCGAATTTTGACGAGGATTTGAGAATCACTTTGGTTTCGCCCAAGGGAACCATTCTTTTTGAAAATGAAGCGGACAGCACAAAAATGGACAATCACAAAGATCGCCCGGAGATCAAACAAGCAAGAAAAAACGGGCATGGGGAATCGTCCCGCATGTCAAAGACCGTTGGGGTTGACACCTATTATTATGCGGTTAGAGTCAGCGACAACAACATTCTCCGCGTGTCGATGTCGGTTCGGAACATGTTTGCAATCTTTGCAAAGTCCATTCCGCTTATTTTGATTATGGGAGTTGTCATCGTTCTGATTTCGGTATACCTTGCAAGTCTTTTCACAAAGAAGCTGACAAGTCCGATTGTGGATATGGCAAAAAACATCGATGAAATTGATAAAAACGTTCCCTATTTGGAATTAAAACCATTTGCCAGTGCCATAAAGAATCAGCAGATCAAGAAAAAAGAAATCGAACGAATGCGCAAGGAATTCACCGCCAATGTTTCCCACGAATTAAAAACACCACTCACCTCCATTTCAGGCTATGCTGAAATGATAGAAAACGGCATGGCAAAAAATGAAGATATTAAAAGCTTTGCGGAAAAAATACACAACGAAGCAGGTAGATTGATTACGCTCATCGGTGACATCATTCAATTGTCTGAATTGGATGAAATCATCCATCATAAGGAATTTTCCGATGTGAATTTATACGAAATTGCAACCGGTGTGCTCGGTCAATTAAAGCTCAATGCAGAAAAATCCGGTGTTGCTTTAAACATTACCGGAAAAACCGCTCATATATTCGGAAACAGCGGAATGATTGCGGAATTGATTTACAACCTTTGTGACAATGCAATCCGTTATAATGTACCGGGCGGAACTGTTACGATATCGGTGGAACAGAACGAAAAAAGTGCTATATTATCGGTGAAAGATACCGGAATCGGTATTCCCGAAGAACACATCGACAGAATATTTGAACGCTTTTACCGCGTGGACAAAAGCAGGAGCAAAGAGACAGGTGGAACAGGTCTTGGTCTTGCAATCGTAAAGCACATCGCCATCCAGCACGATGCAAAAATATCTGTGGAAAGTAAAAAGGACAAAGGTACGGCAATCACCGTTGCGTTTGACCTGTTTGGGAAGAACATATAAGGCGATTTTTCGTCTATCCAATTGCTGCCAAGTTATTCCCGTGTTTGTTCCTTTCCCGACGACAAAAATAATGTGCATACCGCTTTTTTGGTGCGGTATGCACATTTTATTTTTGCTTTACTTATGCGACGTTGATACTCAACGTATAGGTGACGGAATTTGAGCTGTCTTTCGCTTTGATTACAATCTGCACTTCGTTTTGCGTTCCGCCTGTTACCGTAATGTTGCCCGTTTCACCGCCGCTTGTCACGGTGGCTCCTTTTACCGTAATCGTAACCTTATCCGGTGCGGAAACGGTAGGGCGAATTTTAATAATGGAGGTGCGCTCTATGGAAGCGGAGCAGGAATAGTTTAAATTTTTCACATCATAAACATCGGTACCGTCAATGATTTCTAATTTTGAGAGCGACAGGTAGTCGGCTGTCTGATCGGTTGTGACTTCAACGGTTTTTGTGCTGTCATTTTCGTTGGTATCGGAAAATACGACGGTAATAGAATAGACAGTGTCCTGGTTTAACCCGGTAATATCAAAGTCTCTTGTGCCGGGTGCAGAAACGCTAAAGCCTGTCAAACGGTTGACTGTTGTATTTGTCGTTTTATCGGTATAATAAATATCAAGTGTTCCTGCAGCACCATATTGGACATTGATTTTCGCCGAATCGTCGTCATACTCCGTAATCGAGAGTCCAAGTGCCGGTTTTGTTGTGAAGGATAGCGTTTTGTTTGCGGAGGTGAGTGCGCTTGAACTCTTGACATAGGACGTGACCATATATTTTGTTTCCGCAAGCAAGTCCTTTGTCGAAAGAATCACCGGCACATTTTTCAATACCGCTTTGGTATAGTTTTCGGTGTATTCCCCGTCTGCTGAAGTCACGGTGAAATATGCTGTTCCATCGGTATCCGACTGCAAAACGATATCCGCAGAGGTTGCTGTCACCGCGTTTGAGGTAAAGGTACTGATTTGCGGGGTTCCATCGTTTGTGGTGAAGTATATCATGGTTGCAGGAATAATGTTGTCCTGTGCATATTGAATCGAATTTGTCAGAATTTGAACATAATACTTTGTGTTCAAATCAAAGTCTGCATCAGGCGTAATGGTAATTGTCTGCTTGTCCGTACTCATTGCCGCTGTAAATGGAACCAATGTGCCTGTTGATGTTTTCTTGCGAAGCGCGATACAATTGCTCTTTATGTAGGAGGATAGGATCGTTCCGCCACCAAATTTATAAATAGGACTGCCAAATTGAATGACAATTTTAGAATTCACAGCCGCACTCACAGAATTGTTTGCCGGTGTAAATACAATGGACGTATCGGTTTTTTGCTTGTGGTAAATGTACTTACAATTCTTGGATTTACCTCTTTTGCACTGTTGATAAAGATTCCACGGTTGATGATGACATAATAGGTTGTTAAACCATTTAGTTCTGCCGTCGGTGTCAAGGTAAATGTTTGCTTGTCAGTGCTTAAGGTTGCGGTAAATGCCACAAAACTGCCATCAACACTTCCCGAACGGAGTTCAATTGCGGTATCTTCAATGTAAGATGAGGTAATGGTGCTTCCCGATTCCTTATAAATAGGTTCGTCGAAGGTAACCGAAATGTTGGTTGTTGTTGCGACATCATCATCCGCCTTCAACGGAGTAATTTCCGGCACAAGCACTTCACTTGTTGTAAAATAGGATGTGATTTTTGCATTTTTGATTCCGCTCGCATTGGCAAGAGAATCTTTTAATATAACAACGTAATATTTAATATCAGGTTCTAAATCCTCTGTCGGGGTAATGGTGATTTTCTTTTTATCGGAAGAAACAACCGGTTCATAATCCACAATTTCTCCTGTTGCCGATGCTTTGCGCAATTCCACAACATTGGTCTTTACATAGGAAGAATTGATGGTTGTATCGGTGCTTGCAGCTCTGTAAAGCACTTCGCTGAAAGCGATTGATATTGCAGAAGAAGTCGGCACTTTAATGCCTGCATTTGCCGGGGTAATCACGGGTGAAAGTGTTGCTGCTGTTGTAAAATAATAGGTTTGCCTTTCATTTACATTGCCTTTTGAATTGGCAATGGTGCTTGACAGGATGTTGACATAATATTTTGTGGATTTATCAAGTTCTACATCGGGGGTAAGAATGATAGATTTTTTATCGCTGCTGATAAATGCAGAATAGGTTATTTTCGTCCCTGTGGACGTGAGTTTTCTGAGTTCAATTGCGCTTGTTTGTATGTAATCTGCCGTTAAATCACTGCCGCTTGCACGGTACATCGGTTCATCAAATACAAGCTGGATTGAATCATCCGAGCTGACATTGGTTGCAGCATTTTCGGGTATAATGGTTGGCACAAGTGCGCCTGTTGTTGTAAAATAAGACACTGTTCTCGAAACAGTAAGGTCGTCCGCACTAAATACACTACCACTGTTGACAATAACATAATAGATCGAATTTTTATCAAGAGTGGAATCGGGTGTTAGGGTGATGATTTTCCTTGTGGAATTGATGCTTGCGGTGACACTGATCTTTGCACCCGTTGTACTGCCTTTGCGGAGTTCTACAACCTGATTCACCATATATGCAGGTGTGATTGCGGTGGCATCCTCATCCTGATAAATCGCTTGGTTGAAGGTAACTTTTACGGTGCTGTCAAGTGCAACATCCACTGTACCTTCATCGGGCGAGATACTTGCTGTAATTTGAGAAGTGCTGGCGGTTGTAAAATAGGACGAATACGCCGGATTTGTTTCGTTGTCGGCATTCTGAATACTGCCTTTCAAGACGATAACATAATATCTTGTACTGTTATCAAGCGTTTCGCTCGGTGTAATTGTTACAATTTTCTTTGTGGAATTGATGCCGGCAGTAAAATCTACTTTAGTTCCTGTTATGCTGTTTTTGCGTAGTTCGATAACACTTTCGGTGAGATATACAGAGCTGATGGTGCCGCCACCCGCTTTATAAATCACTTCATCAAATGTTAAAAGAATTCCGGCTGTATTTTTCACGCCTGTTGCCGCATTACCGGGTGAAAATACAGGTGCAAGCGTGCCCGAAGTGTTTGTTGTAACCCCTGAGATTTTATCGGGTTGCGTTTCATATGAAATATTGGAAACACCCTGCACTGCTGTCTTTATTTTTCCGGTTCCCGTAAACACCGTATTCACTTTGATATTGGCCGTATCCACCGTTACATTATCGCCAAGTGCTATCGAAGAATTCTCGGCTTCTTTGTCCACATTCAATGTTGTGATAGTGCCGCTTTGTAAAATGAGAGTGGATTTCCCTTCGATATTCAAAGTTTTAATTGTACCGCCCTGCGCTTTTACAACAGCGCTTGTAGAAATATCGATTTCATCAAAGTTTCCGTTCAAGGAAACAGTATCCTGCGCAAGCTTGTTGCCACTGAGAATTACTTTTTGAAAGCCACCCGCTGTGACGGAATTTTCTTCGATCGAAGCTCCGTTGATCAATGTGGTTTCCTTGATTGCAGAATCACCTTTTGCAACCAACTTGACATCCCCCGATGTTTTTGATACAGAAATACTACTGACAGATGTTCCGTCCAGTGTAACTGTTTCAGTTCCTGCTCCGATAATTTCGAGTTTACCTAAAATTCGGCAATTTGTGAAGGTAACGCTTCCGTTGCCCACCGATGCAGCAATGGTGACATCGTTGGTAAACAGGCGTCCACTGAATGTCGTGGAAGCGGCAACTGTTTGATCGGTCGATTCAATCAATTCATTTTTTATGATTTCCCCGATTATTTTTGCCGCCTGCGCTCTTGTCAGATTTCCCTGTGGGTCAAAATTTCCGAGATCGTTTCCGCTCATATATCCTTTGGAATAAACTGTGCCGACTGCGTTTGTTGCCCAACTTGCAATGCTGGCACTATCTTTAAAGTTCTGCGTTTTGATGGTGCTTGCTTTCGGAATAATTCTCGATAATATGACTGCGGCTTCCTGCCTTGTAATGTTGTTTTCCGGAGCAAACGTGGTTTCATTATAACCTGTGATATACCCAGCGGAAACCGCTTTGCAGACCTCGTTATAGTACCATTTCGATTCGACAACATCGACAAAGGTATTTTCCGCTTGGTTGGATATGCCCAAAGCACTGTTAATCATTTTTGAAAACTCTGCTCTTGTCACCGTTTTATCGGGTTGAAATGTTCCGTCCGAATAGCCGTTGAGATACCCTTTTTCCACCCCGTAATAAATATAATCTTTTGCCCAGTGACCGTTTACATCGGAAAACGAAATTGCCGCACTGACAGGGATATAGAGATTACTAAAGATAGTAAATAAAAAAGTAAGACTGCAAATTACGCTGATCAAACGTTTCTTCATAAGATTTCCTCCGATTTTCTTCACGCACAAAATATGGTATAATAACAATATATTCGGTAATATTCTACACCATAATTGGTATTTAAACAATCGGTTTAAAGAAAAGTTTACATATTAATTTAAAATACTTATATAGCAATGAAAAGATTGACAGTTCCGCAACAGCAAGAATAGTAAGAATATGAATGGGAACCGTGTTAGAAAGTAGAGCAACTAATATGGAGAATCTGCTTTATTCCTTTCAAAGAACAACAGACACGAGGTTTCCCTTCCCTTGTTTCCGATGCGAAACGCACCGAACCTATCTGAGTTGCACAAATTTGAGTACAACTGTTTTCTATGATGATGGGCTACAAAGCATTTTCTTGTCAAGTGATTTCCCTGCTGAATAAACAAAAAAAGGGGCGAAGCCTTTTCGCTTCGCCCATGTTTATGATATGGATATTATTTGTGACAGGGAATCACAACAATTCTTCTTCCCTCGAAATTTTCTTTGCAATTTTTATTGGCGCCCTTAATCTTTTCGGGAGAAACACCGTATTTTTTTGCAACTGTCCAGAGGGTATCCTCTTTGGAGGGATAGTAAATTGTCATTTCACTCGGGCATTTTACGCGAGGATTTTCTTCATCCTCTTCAATGTCATAAATTGCTTTATGAGTCACCTTGTTGAACATTGCACATCTTACAGCAAGCATAATGGTAACCACCAGTTCCCCATTTTCGATATGACAGTCAACATCTGCAACTTCACATCCGCAGACAAACCGAATGTCCCCTGTGTTATCCGGGATAGCGTTCTGGAGCGGCAGATGGAACATAAACGAAGTATCGAACGATTCCATGTCGCCTTCGGCATTGCTTCCTATAATCGATATTTTTGCTTTCCCGTTCATGATAATTTTATCATCCATAATTTCGGTATTCTGCACTTTTGCATCTGCAAACGCTTCTATCACATCGCTTACGTTTTTCAAATCAACCTTCAATTTTTCCGTAACCGACTGCATTTCTGCGACCGATTTGAGCAGCTGATCGCAGGAAAATGGTTTCATGATAACATTCGATTGATACTCGGGTGAAAAACCATCTTCACATATTTTATAAGTATCGTTTTTATAAGCATTCGCTGACAGGTCAATTGCGAGATTACAGGTGATAATTCTGTTTTCCCCATAAGTATCCACCGAAGGTTCCGCAGTCAATGAAGAAAGAGTTGATTGAAGGGATACCACAAACGGACTTTCCAACCCTTCACATTCAATTTCGCCGGTGATGGGGATTTTCTTCTGCATGGAAACATATTCACTGCCTTCATTTTCACTGCCTTCTGATTCATATAGGCATTTAATGACCGCATATGCTTTCAATGAAGTGGAATTGTCCTGCGTTTTGAGATCTTCAACATAAACATTCGCATCAGCGAAAATGATTTCCGAAATCGGAGGCATTTCACTTTCAATTGCAATATCTTCAGTTATTTTTAGTATTGTATCGGGCAAATGCGTTGTTTTGCAGCATGTAATATCCTTATAGAGCAATTCCATTTTATCATCCGCCGGAGGCAGATATGGGGTTGCTTCCAGACAATTCGTTGCTTCCGCCGCAATTGTCATCTTTGTCTTGAAAATCAACTTTCTCGGATTGATCATTTTCACGTTCACCGTATTGATGTACGGTTGTATCGTCAAAAAGCCGTCTTCCCCAACTTTGTCCGCAATGCCAGGTGAATTGAAACTATGAGAATAATCCGATGAAAAATTGACGCATTTCAGCTTGTTCTTGAAATCTGAAATGTAGATTAACTTAAATATGATAACCCCTTCAACATAAATGTTGTTCTGGTCAATATTTTTGCTTTCAAGCTTCGGATAAGCATCCAACTTCACAACTTTTGCAATATTAGGACAGTATTCAGGCAAAACGGCATCAAATTCGAGTTCCTTATCGATTCGGTCAAAAAATACTTTTTCACTAATCGGCACAGCTTGTTTTTCCATGAGTAAAATCTCCTTTTATTTAAAATTACTTGTCAATCAATTTTATGAAAGGAGACCTCTGCTTATACCGTTATTTCTTGTTTTTCAAAAATAAATTAAAAAATGGACGTAAAATTTTCGGGGGTTTTATCACAACAATTTTCATAATACAAATTCCTTTCTGAACTTAATTTCTGACAATAAGTAATCCCGCCAATATCAAAAGTATGGCTTGAATGCATACAATCACAATGTAGGGCAGAAAACATGCAAGCAACATACTAAAGCCCGCAACAAGAAGACCTATCCCAACAGTACACGGACATGAAAACTTCCTCATATCACGACCTCATTTCTGAATAAAAATATCACATTGTTATAATATGAAAAAATCAAAATAATGTGAAAAAAAGCAGTATTCCGTTTCTTTTGAATACCGCTTTCATATTTTTCCTGTTTTTCTTTGATAAATTCACGTAAAACGGAAAATTCCGCCACGATTTCTCGTACTACATCCATTTTAACAACCGTTCCATTCAAAACCATTTTCTGTTGGGTTGCGAAGACAACAAAAGAAACTCTTTCCCGATATGCTTATTACACATTGTACTTGAATCATCAAATGTCGGCTTTGAGATGTTTGAACTATGTTTAGTCACTGCATTCCAAAATAAGTGCCCCACCTTTTCCGATAGAGATTACTCCCGTTTCCTCCACAAGTTCATTGGAAACAGTATATACATTTTCCATATCGACAACCGCATTGGTCAATGGGTATTTAAACCCTGTAATCGTAACATTTTCTAATTTCTCCGACATCGGAACAATCGAAACATAGTGCCGCTTTAATTCCGCTTTATTGAATGCTCGGGAACCGTTTTCTAAATAATACATTCGATTTTTTCCGTTATCAATGGTAGAAACAGCACCGTGGGAATGAATAAATTTTAACGCAAACGCATTGGCAAACGTGTGGTCTGCTCGACCGCCGATTCCACCGATGATACAGATTTTATGGAATCCTTTTAGAAGAGCTTCCTTAATGGAAAACATTGTATCGGTATCATCTTTTTCGGGGGTGAGTTTTATGATTTCCGTATTCGGATATTGAAGTTTGATCAAGTCATAGCTATATGAATCCATGTCACCGATAATCAAATTCGGCACAAGGGTTAAGCTTGTTTTTCTTAAATTTTCCACCCCGGAATCAACGGCAATGATAAAATCATCGGGCGTTGGAAGGTCATAAAGCAAATGCGGATAAAATTCATTTCCGCCGGTAAATAGAAAGCATGTTTTATTTTCCATCATACGATTACCGTTCCTTGCGATTATATTGTCACTTATAAATCAATTGTTTTTGACATCCCAGTCGTTTGTGTGTTTCAGTTCGTCAAACAACAACTTATAGCTTTCATGTCTTGAGGGTACAATCTCTCCGCCTTCGACCGCTTTGATGACTTGGCAGCCCTCTTCGCAGAGATGCGTGCAGCTTTTATATTTACAGTTGCTTGCAAATTTTGCAATATCGGGAAAGGATGCCACAAGTCCATCCTTGGGGATCAACCGAAAGGTCGCCACTTCAAGCATACTAAATCCGGGTGTATCGCCGATATAGGAAGTTTCATTGGTTTTATAAAGCTCGGTACAGCGGGTTGTGTGTTTTCCACGGGATATTTTTTTAGAAAGAATACCGGTCACCAAATCAAAGCCCGGAAAAAGAAGATTGATTAAGCTTGTTTTTCCCACGCCAGATGCGCCTGTGAAAAAGGAAATTTTCCCGTTGATTGCAGCTAATATTTCCTTCTTTGCCTCATCATAACTATCTGTTTCCACGGTTGACATAACGATTGTTTTGATTCCAGCT
>Ga0183099_1000296_pt1 | contig 39757 bp, 33 predicted proteins | sample Biomet1_FD_127788 | JGI IMG/M metagenome (GOLD analysis project Ga0183099, IMG submission 127788) | Microbial communities from bioreactor (seeded with anoxic lake sediment) at LBNL, California, USA - Biofuel metagenome 1 | ecosystem: Engineered > Bioreactor > Anaerobic > Unclassified ... | reverse complement strand
CGATCCTAAAACATTCTTTATTTCGTCCCGCATTTTCCTTCGAGCACAACAGCCTCACTTTTTTTATACTGGCGAAAATCTTGTTCCAGCTCCTCTAACGTCCGATTTTTTGTTTCCGGCACACAAGTCTTTACGAATATCATTGCGATGATCCCACTGATGACAAATACGAAAAACGTTGAAAAAAGCCCAAAACTACTCAACAAGACCGGGAAAGAAAGTCCGATGAAAAAATCGACGATCCACAGACAAAAAACGCAAATCCCCATCCCTAATCCTCGCACACGAAGAGGAAATATTTCAGCTAAAATAAGCCAAAGCACCGGACCTATGCAACCTTGCATAAATGCCAAAAATGTGATTGTCAAAAACAATACGACAAAAGGTAATGCATTTGTTCCTACTAAGTACAAGGAAGCGACAGCTATACACAACAAGCTGATCGTCGTTCCACCAAGGCCGAGTAAAAACATGGTCCTGCGACCAATCTTCCCCAATAACCAAATTCCAACAAAAGTAGCTAGAACGGATGTCAATCCATTTGCAATATTAGCAATCAAGGCAATCTCTGTACTAAACCCTGCATCTTTCAATATTTGTGTTCCATAAAACATAATTGTATTGACCCCGGTAAACCGTGTAGCTACAGCAACGCCGATCCCGATAAAAACAATGCGGCGAATCCAAGGTGTATTGAGCTCTTTAAAGCCGACTTGCTTAATATTCGCTTCAGCTGAAAGGCTGTCTTGAATTTCATTTAATTCCGCCAAAGCCTTGGCATCCGATTGTCTGGTTTTTTTCAGCACCTGCAAAGCCTCACTGATATTGCCTTTAAGTGTCAGCCATCTTGGACTCTCCGGCATATTTTTCATGCCAATCCATAAGGCTACTGCTGGTATAGCTGCCATGAACAACATATAACGCCAGACATGTCCGGCATGTCCCATAAATATCCCTAACAGGGCATTGCAAATAAAAGCTAAAAACTGCCCGGAGACAATCATCAATTCATTTTGCGTCACCATCCGGCCACGGCGCTCAACCGGCGCCATTTCTGCTAGATAGGTAGGTACACTCACAGAAGCTCCGCCAACAGCTAATCCCAAAATAAAACGGCATAACACCATAACTTCTACATTAGGCGAAAGCGTGCACCCCATTGCCGCCATAAAGAAAATAGCAGCAATCCATAAAATCAAACGACGCCGTCCATATGAATCGGCCAGTCGCCCACCGAGAAGTGAACCAATAGCTGCCCCAAACAAAATCGCACTAACTACAAGTCCTTCTGTAAAAGGTGTCAGATCAAGCTGATCCGGCGCTGACATATAAGGCAATGCACCATTGACAACACCTGTATCGTAACCAAACAAAAGGCCGCCAAAAGTAGATATGATCATTACGGTCCGCAAAAAAGATTGACTGTTTCCATTCGCTTTCTTATTTTCCAACAGTATTCCCCTCCATATTTTTTCTTTATAATTTTAAAAATCTTCCAAAAAATATCTATAACGGGATATAAGGCTTACGCAATGCTCGAGCTTTTTCACCTCCCATTCAATAAAATACGTCAAATATAAAGTTTATATTACCTCCTTTTTATCATAGAACTATCTATCGACAGATTGCTTATGAAAAACGGATTCGCGCCAATGCTTTTCACAAAACAAATCTTTTTAACCATACGAGCTCGAGCTCTCTTTTCTTAATGCTATGGATGCTGCCACAGGAACCAGCATCCATAGCATTATCGCAAGTCTTACTTATAGATTTTCTCGAAGTACAATGCCAATAGGCATGTAAATCGCATCTTGTTTAGGTTGGCGGTCATACATAAAAAATTCAAAAATCGTCTTTACAGATTCATACCCTTGCAAAACAAGATCACTACTGATTGTGCAATCAATCATACCATCTTTCAAAAAAGCCTCGATTTCTGGATAGCGCTCAAAGCAAATGATGACTAAATCTTCACGCCCTGAAACCTTGACGGCGCGGCACACTTCTGGCACGCAGCCTCCGGTTATAAACAGGGCATTAGGCCCATACTGATTGATGACACGCAAAGTCTCACTGAACGCAAGCACGGGGTTTTCTTTCGTATCGATGGAAGGAAGAAGTTCTACATCCGTTCTTTGCATGGCAAGATGTCGCCGAAAACTCAGCTCTCTTTTCTTGACAGAAAGAAGTTCATCAGAACTTCCAATAATAGCCACTCTGCCACGATGGTGCAAAAATATATCCATCATCCGAGCTGCTACAGCTCCTGCTTTTTCCATATCCTGCCCGATAAAGCACAAGCGATCGATTTGCGCATAACTATCCACATTCACTGTCACGACAGGTATATTTGCTTGGTGCAAAAGCTTCATCGCATCTTGTATCAAATTATGATACATCGGACTGACAATAACTCCTGCACATTCTTTTTTTGCTAGCAGCGCCAAAATATCTGCCTGCTCACCAACTTCTCCATACTTTACGATATAATATTCAATTTCTACATTAAAATTCTTAAAATCCTGATACGCAGATTCGATACCACGCTTTATTTCTGGTAATGCATCGACCTCAAGCAAAACCGCAGCAATAACAATTTTTTGTTTTTGATACTTTAATGCTTTCCCCAAGATATTGGATTCATAGTCGACCTCATCAATGATTCGCTGCACCTTACTTCTAACAGCATCGCTGACGCCCGGTCTATGGTGCAAGACCTTATCCACCGTAGCCCGATGAACGCCTGCCATTACAGCTATTTCCTTGATTGTTACCTTCAATGCATCCCCTCCTTACGAGCTCGTGCTCTTTTATCATTATAACAAAAAGGTCGCTGTTTGTGCAAGAATTATCTCCTTCAAACAGTTGTCTGGTCATCTATTTGAAAAGCTCCTTAGCGAGCATGCATCGTCAAATAAACACCCGAAAAAATGGTCAGTGCACCGAGGATTTCAATCCAACCGATCGATTCCCCAAAGAAAAACCAGCCGCCCAACATCCCGACAACAGGCGTAATATTTTGGAAGATTGCAGTCAGGCTTGGTCCAGCGTTTTTCACGCCAATATTCCAAAAAATCATTGCCATAACACCACCAAAAAACACCATATAAAAAAAGGCCCACCATGAAAGCACGGTCAATTCCGTCAGCGCTGCCTGGCCTGAAAACAGACCGAAAAGCAGCGTGAAGATCGCGCCAAATAATCCAGCCCAGGCAGTAGCCGCGATTGCCGAAAGCTTTTTCATCGCTTTTAGCCCCAGCAAAGAATAAATGGACCAGAAAATTTGACAGACAAAAAACAGCAGATCGCCGCGATTGAAATCAATTGTCATGATAGTGCTGCATATTCCCTGGCTGACAATCAGTATGACTCCCGAAAAAGAAACGAAAATTCCTAGCCAAGACAAAAGACTGAGACGTTCTCTGATAAAAAACGCCGATAAAAAAGCCGTGACCGCCGGAGAAGTCGCTGAAATAAGTGTGCAATTGGTAACTGTCGAATATTTCAGTCCGGTGAATTGAGCGATGCTATTGCCAGCAATTCCACTAAGCCCCATTCCAATCAACAGGACCAGACAATCTCGTGGCGGAAAAATCCCCCTGTCCCGCCGCCAATAAAGGATTGTAAAAAGGATTGCACTGATAAAAAAATACCGAATATACGTCAGGGCAACGGGGGACCACTGTGCAACCAAAAGCTTCGCACAAAGTGGCTGTACACCCCAGATGATTGTCGTCAATGTCAGTAAACTATATGTTTTTTTCTCGTCTGTCATTTTATGCACCTCATTTTCTGTTCCCAGAAAATGATCTTTATACCAAACCAAACAAAGTATAGAGACCTAAGCAAATAAAAACCACCGTTGTCTTTAAGACGGTCAAAATGACCACATCATAATACGATTCCCGGTGCGTCAGACCGCATACTGCCATTAACGTAACGAGAGCTCCGGCTTGTGGTACTGTATCGATGCATTCAGAGGCCAAACAGACAATACGATGCAGCACTTCTGGCGACATACCGATCTGCTCAGCCCAGGCCAGCCACTCCTGTCCCAGCATCCCCAAGGCGATGGTCATCCCTCCAGAAGAAGATCCCGTCACACCTGTCATGATATTGGTCGTGATGATTGCCGACAGCAATGGCCCATTGCCAATGCTCAGTCCCAAAAGAGCTTCCTTGATAATGGCAAAGGCCGGAAGTGCTGCAATGACACAGCCAAACGCGTAACCAGAAGCAACGTTCAAAATCGCACTCGTAGAACCAATGGCACCACTATTTATCGGATGTACGACGCCGCCCTTGCTGCCTAAACGCTTTCTGCCAATCCAAGCAGCCGCTAAAGAACTCAGAATAAGTGCCACATTGATAGACCAAATCGCTTGGACTTTTTCAACACTGCCAGCCATTAAACTGAGCTTGAGCGGCATGATGGCTTCCAAACTGTTTGCCGCCCATTGATAACCCCAGCTCCAATGAAAAGGGTTGCTGACGACAAGATTGATGAAGATGACCATGCACAGCGGAACTGCTGAAATCATCCAATTAGGCAAAGCTTCATGTGATTCTTCCGGTTCTTGTAAATGATGCTGTCCGTAGCCTTCCCCTCTGGCGTGGAGCTTTTTGTGACGATAGCTTATCCAGGCCCAAGCTATCACAAAATAAAGAATCGCTCCGGTAAGGCCAAGACCGATTCCCGCCCAAGTCGTCGTACCAAAAAAAGAGGTCGGAATGATATTCTGTATTTGCGGCGTTCCCGGCAAGGCGACCATGCTATAGGTAAAAATCCCCATCCAAAGCAAAGCCGGCAGCAGCCTTTTAGGAATATCCGCTTCTTTAAACAAATAGCAGAAAACGGATACATGACAAAAGCTACGACAAATACACTCAGGCCCCCATACGTCAATATGCCGCAGCCAAGCAAGACAGCTAGCACTGCTTTTTCTTTGCCAAGTGCAGCTACGATTTTTTCGGCTACTGCAGCCGCAAGTCCGCCTTCCTCCATGATTTTGGCAAACACGGCGCCGAGCAAGAATACCGGATAATACGTCTTTATGTATTCTGCCGCCTTTGTCATATAAATTTCACTATAGACGGGCATCGTATCATACCCACTGCCGACAGCTGCCACAACAGCAAAAATCGGCGCAATAAAAATGATAGAATATCCTCTATAAGCAAAAAACATCAATAAGACCAAACTTATGACAATCATCATTATTCCCATGAAAATCCACCCCTGTTTATCCATAAAAAGACCGCTGCAAAATTAATACAAGCTTTCTATTTTGCAGCGGTCTTTTCTCATTGACAAAATTTTAATGAAAACCGAGTTTATATTTTAGCTTCTTTTAATATATATTCTCTAGCAATTTGCGCATATTCAAGCGGATTAGCTTTGGCTGGATCTTGCTCAGCTTCGACGATATACCATCCTTCATAATCGCTTTGATCAACGGTCGCAAAAACCGGCGCAAAGTCAATATCGCCATCGCCAGGAACCGTAAACATGCCAGCTCTGACGCCATCCAAAAAGCTCATATCTTCCGCTTTCACTTTTTCTACTTTGCTTTTTCGAACATCTTTGAGATGGATGTGCTTGATTCTCGGTAAATATTTTTTAAGTATGCCGACATAATCTTCTCCGGAACACACAAGATGCCCTGTATCAAGAAGTAAGTATACAAGCTGTGGATCTGTCATTTCCATCAATTTATCGATTTCAGCTTCTGTCTGGACGCCAGTTCCCATATGATGATGGTAAACGACTTTCATGCCCTTTTCCGCTGCAAGGCGACCAAGCGCATTGAGGCCTTCCGCTAATTTTTCCCATTCTTCATTTGTAAAATAAGGTTTGCCAGCAAACACAGGCGTATCGAGCATCCCTTGCACGCTATGTCCTTGTTCTGCCACAACGACAACCTTAGCACCCATGGCATGTAAAAAATCACGATGGACAATGAATTCATCAGCCGTTTCTTGATAAGGCTTCGTCGTCAAAAACGAACTGAACCAGGCACTTGCAATTGACATACCACGAAGTTTCAATGCTTTCTTGAGTACAGCGATATCTCTTGGATATTTGCCGCCTACCTCACAGCCAGTAAAACCGGCTAACGCCATTTCACTTACACATTGTTCGAATGTATTTTCCTTGCCGAGATCCGGCATATCATCATTTGTCCACGCAATCGGTGCAATTCCTAATGTTATCTTTGCCATTTTTTTACCCTCCAAGGTTTACGTTTATTTTATGAATTACCTATAATTTTTCTACCGGGAAACTCTTTTCTTACACAATCTTTGAAGAGATCCCGGCTTCACGAAAGTCGATCATCGTCAAGCGCCAACCCCATGAAGCCCTGCCTGATCAATATCCCAAGGGACACCTTATTCAGACTCCATCACTCTTCAATAGAGCTTCTCTATTGTATCCAACACGCCGAACATCCCCCGAAAATTCGACAGTGCAACTTATTATTCTGCTGTTTTTGCCGTAGCGGTAGCAGAATTCATTTCTTTTTTCCCATAATTACGGAAATCTTTTTCAATCTGTTCAAGCGAACGGCCTCTTGTTTCCGGCACGCATTTATAGGCAAAGAGCAGACCAAGCAAGCCGATCCCAGCAAAAATGAAGAAAGTCAGCGATAAACCAAAGCCATCCATCATAACCGGGAAACTAAGCCCTACCGCAAAATTCGTCAACCACAAGCAAAGGACCGTAAAGCCCATGCCCATGCCACGCAAGCGCAGCGGGAACAATTCTGATAGCATCAACCAAGTGATTGGTGATAAAAATCCCTGTTGGAAGAACAAGAATGAAACAGTCAAAGAGAGTACCACAAACGGCAAAGCCGCTGTTCCTGCCAAAAGATTCGAGAAAAGACCAATGGCACAAAGGCAGACAATCGTGCCGATCTGGCCTGTCATAAGAAGTGGACGGCGGCCATGGCGGCCCATCATCCAGATACCAAAGAACGTAGCTCCGACGGAAATCACGCCGTTGGCAATGTTGCCGATAAGCGCGGCTTCGGTGCTAAAACCGGATTTTTGCAAAATCTGCGTGCCATAATACATGATCGAGTTTACGCCGGAAATCTGCTGACAAATGGCAACCCCCATCGCAATGAGTACAATACGGCGAACCCATGGAACGGTAAGATCCTTGACCGTTGCCTTTTGCAATCCACTTTCTTGTGCAATATTATCTTGGATTTCATTGAGTTCAGCGATAGCGCGGCCTTCATCTCTAGCCTGTTTGAGAACGGTCAAAGCTTCACCGATTTTACCATGCATGACGAGCCATCTTGGGCTTTCCGGCATAGCAAGCATGCCAAACCACAGGACAACCGCCGGCAATGATGCAAGTACCAGCATATAACGCCAGATATGTGCGGTTTCACCAAAAGCTACACCCATGATTGCATTAAGCACAAAAGCACACAACTGACCAGTTACGATCATCAACTCGTTTTGCGTGACCATTCGCCCGCGATTTTCCGCCGGAGACATTTCTGCCAAGTAGGCCGGCACGATAACCGAAGCCCCGCCAACAGCAATCCCTAAAACAAAACGGCAGGCAATCAGAATTTGTGCCGTAGGTGCCAACGAGCAGCCAATTGCGGCAAAAAAGAAAATAACAGCCAAGGCTAGGAGCATTTTCCGTCGCCCCTTAAGATCTGATATGCGTCCGCCGGCAAAAGAACCGATTGCCGCCCCAAATAACAGACCACTTGCGACCAAGCCTTCTAAAAAAGGCGTGAGATTGAGCTGATCCGGACGAGCCATAAAAGCAAGCGCTCCATTGACAACCCCCGTATCATAACCAAAAAGTAAACCACCAAATGTCGATATAACCGTGACTCTCTTTAAAAACTGCTTAGGTGTTTTCTGTTCCATACTATTTCCCCCTCATCAATTTTGCCCCCCAACAGGCATTGTGTGAATAGTAACCGGAAGAATGGACTGAACCGATCTTCTCATTTGGAAAATCATTCTAGTTGCCGTAAATTCGGCAATTCTTTTGTATTTTTTTAGTATTCAGTCTATTCCTTTTGAACATGAGCTACCTATCTTAAAGATGTGCGGCGCCGCAAGATTATTCCGTGCTGTAACCGCGGAATAACCTTTGCTGTGCCACATGGATCTTAGAGATTATATTAATATTTTCTGGCTTCCTTCAAATGAGGAACAATGACGTTTTTATATACGTCCTGGATTTTAGGGCTCTTAGAAACCTCGGCAACACCAACACGCCACCACGACCCGTATTTATGGACCATAGTCTTTGGCAAGACCTTGATGTCAATGAGTGTCGACACCGTTTGCTTCTTAGCATCGGCAAGCGCTGCTCTGAGTTCTTCAATCGTTTTTACCGTATAAGTCTTGCAGCCATAAGATGCTGCATTCATGGCAAAATCAACAGGAACAAAACCACCGTCTAATTTGCCTGTTTGGTCATTTCTAAAGCGGAATTCTGTACCAAAGCTGCCTTGACCATGTTCAATCTGTAAGTTATTGATGCAGCCAAAGGTCATATTATCAAATAAAATAATATTTATTTTTTTCTTTTCCTGAATAGATGTCGGCAATTCGGAGTGGAGCATCATATACGAGCCATCACCTAAGAAAGAATATACTTCTTTGTCCGGTTCAGCCATTTTCACCCCAAGTGCTGCGTTTACTTCATAGCCCATGCAGGAAAAACCGTATTCGACATGATAGGTGTTCTCGCCTTTGACTCGCCAAGCTCTCTGCAAATCACCAGGCAAGCTCCCGGATGCGCCGACGACAATAGCCGAATCATCCAAGTATTCGTTCAATACACCCAATGCTCTTGACTGCGTGAGACAAGAATTGGTAAGCTTTTTAAACTCAGCGAATACTTCCGCGCGATTGAGACTGTCATCAATTTCCGGGACAAAGTCTTCACCGGTATATTCTACGCTGTAAACACGATCGATTTCTGCATCGTATTTTGCTTTGGCATCTTTGATTTCATTCGTATAAGACGATTTCCAGCCCGTTCTTGAAAGCATCGCATCAATCGATTCCAGAGCTTCTTTGGCATCTGCGACGACTTTGACTGCATCCATTTTATGCGCATGGAATTCAGAAACATTTATGTTGAGATATTCTACCTCTGGATTTTGATAAAGCCATTTCGAAGAAGTCGTAAAATCGGTGTAGCGAGTGCCGATACCGATGACAAGATCTGCTTCTTTCGCGATGATATTGGCTGCTAAGCCGCCCGTTTCACCGATACCGCCAAGGTTTAGCGGATGGTTCCAAACAATGCCGCCGCGTCCAGCTTGTGTCTCACCAAATGGGATATTGTATTTTTCTGCAAATTTCTTGAAAGTTTCCGTAGCTTCCGAATATTTGACGCCGCCGCCAAAAATGAGGATTGGTTTCTTTTTGCGTGTAATGATGCCGACCGCATCATCAATCATCGGTTTGGTCGCCGGACGGCGCTCAATGCGATGGACTCTCTTTTGGAAGAAATACTGTGGATAATCATATGCTTCACCTTCGACATCCTGCGGCAGGGCAATCGTAACCGCTCCGGTATCCGCCGGATCGGTCAGAACCCTCATTGCATTGATGCAGGCCGACATCAAGATTTCCGGGCGCGTAACGCGATCCCAGTATTTACTGACGGCTTTAAATGCATCATTTGTGCTGATGGACAGGTTGCTTGGCTGCTCCATCTGCTGCAAAACAGGATCTGGCTGACGTGTCGCATAGACATCGCCTGGCAGGAAAAGAACCGGAATGCAATTTGCCGTAGCCGTAGCTGCTGCCGTCACCATATTTGCCGCGCCAGGTCCTACCGAAGAGGTACAAGCATAGATTTGCTTGCGCATCTTTTGTTTTGCATAGCCCATAGCGGCGTGTGCCATACCTTGTTCATTTCGACCTTGATGAACGATGAGTTCCCCCGGATCTTCCTCAAGTGCCTGGCCTAAGCCAATTACATTGCCATGGCCAAAAATGGTAAATATACCTTTAAACATGCGATTTTGGCGGCCATCAAATTCTATATACTGATTATTTAGAAACTTCACCAGTGCCTGTGCCACGGTAAGTCTGATTGTGTTTGTCATTCCCTTCACCCTTTCGCGCTGACTATATACTAAAGATCATTTCACAAAATTATAAACACAGCTATGCTTATTTATCCGCCGGCCAGATTTTCGCCGCAGGATCAAGCAGCCATACATGTTCAGGCTCATCTGTTCTCGTCTTATTCCATGGATCGCCCGGAAGGTGACGAATCATCCAGCTGTACCACATTGCATAGCCTGGTGCCGTTACCTGTGGATGGCTGTCGCCGCCAGGAATCGCCGACCAGCTGTTATGCGTGATCTTAAAGGCATCATCACCGATAAAAGAAGCCCCGAAACCTTGCGGCTGATTGAATTTATAAGTATAGACCTCCGGCTGTGGATGTGTATGCGGGATATAACCTGACCAGCGGCCCGGACGATTGATGACTTCACCATTGACCATATTTGAATACGGTGCATTCGTATAATCAAATATCGTACGAACCGTGCGTTCTGCCGTACCATTCCATAACCCTGCCCCAAACTGATCGCATTGTACATCTTTAGGAAAATAGAATACAGCAGCAAATTTGGTTTCATTTTCTGTTTTCTGTATCAAAACTTCTGCTGCCGTTTCTGCTTTGATAACAACGATCATGCCTGCCGGTACATGCAGACAGTACGGATTCTGATCAAAAAGCGATTCGCGCTCCATGATTTCTTTTTTGCCTTCCCAGCTAATTTCGACCTTGCCCTGTAAAATGACAAAGGCTGTTTCTTTCGCTGTATCTTGAAATTGCAGGACTTCATCGGCGTCCATGACCTGATAGCCGATGTCCATGAGCATTTCACTGCCACAAGTCGTCATGGCATTATAGCCATGTTTCAATTCACCCAAACGTCCGAATTTCATATGTCATCTCTCCAATCAAGCTTAGTGATGACCTTTTCATCTTTATGCTCTTTGGTGAACTCTTCTATTTGCTTTGCAGTCTGCATAGCATTCGAGCAGCTGTGACTTGCAACGACCATAGCTGCGTGTGCCGTAGCATATTTGAGTGCTTCTTCGATTGGCCAGCCTTCAAGCAGTCCATAGACAAAAGCGGATCCATACGCATCGCCGCCGCCAAAGGATTTAAGGAGCTTGATATGATAAGAGTCAACTTTAAAGGCTTCTTTATCGGCTGTATAAGCAATCGACCCTTTTTTGCCATGCTTGATGATGACAATTTTATTGCCAAAACCTATATATTTTTCAGCGAGTTCATGGTTGGCAATTCCACTATCTGCCGGAATATTTTCCATGAGATCGAATTCTTCTCTTGATCCAATGACGATATCGCTCATACTGCCAAGCAAGGAATAGTAAATCGCCAGCTCTTCTTTTGATTTCCAAGTGTATTCACGATAATCAATATCGAAAATGACTTTAACACCGTGTTTTTTGGCGTATTGTACAGCTAGTAAACAAGCTTCACGCGAAGGACTTGCAGCCAGTGCCGTGCCCGAAACCAGCAAAATCTTGCTGTTAGCGATATATTCTTCCGAAACATCCTGCGGGGTGATCTGCAGATCGGCAACACCATTTCTATACATCAAGATCTGGCTATCCGTCGGGCTCGATATTTCGGTAAACGTCAATCCGAGATTTTCGCCATGTTTTGCCCGCACCATTTGCGAAACATCGATATTTCTTTCTTTGAAATAATTCAAAATAAACGTGCCGAACTGGTCATCGGATACACAGCCGATAAAACCGACATTCTTGCCAAGCTTGTTTACACCAACTGCCATATTCCCTGGCGATCCGCCCAAATACATGGAAAAAGTTTCTACTTTATCAAGTGTGCGGTTCAATTCATTGGGGTTAAAATCAATCGTCACCCGGCCAATCAACACGAGATCTCTTTTTTTGCTCTGGTCAAATTCAATTACTGCCATTGTCGTATCCTCCTCAAGCCTTATCTTGCAAACCAAAAATCAACATATGCTTTTCAATGTTTTCACAGGTAGCTTCTACTGCTGCATTGCTTAAATCAAAGTAATTCGCCGCCGGATTTTCCTTGACGACTTCTTTCACTTTTTTTGCCACACTATCATAAGAAGCCGTTGCTATATTGATCTTCTTTATTCCATTAGCCACACAATTCTCAAAATCCTCTTTTGTCAGGCCTGTGCCGCCGTGAAGAACCAATGGGCACTTAACTTCCGCAACGATTTCTTTAAGACGATCCAACCGAAGTTTTGGCTGCTCTTTATAATTTCCATGAGCCGTTCCAATCGCAACAGCCAGAGCATCGACTCCGGTTTCTTCGGCGAAGCGTTTGGCATCTTCAACACTGGTGATGCAGATGTCTACACTTTTATAGTCCCCTTCAGCTCCGCCGACTTGACCGATTTCGGCCTCGATGTCAGCGTTGTATTTACGAGCCAATTCTTTTATCTCTTTGGTTTTTTGTATATTTTCTTCCAAAGAATATTTAGAACCATCAAACATCACGGATGTAAAACCAACATCAAGTGCTAGCTTTATGGTCTCCATTGTAGCACCATGATCTAAATGCACAGCCGTCGGTACACGTGATTTTTTAGCTGCGGCTACCATCATCGGTCCCAAAATCTCTAAAGGTGAATACTTGAGCCGGCCTTCAGCAATTTGCATGATGAGTGGTGCATTGAGCGCTTCTGCCGCTTTGACTGCTCCCATCGCCATCTCCATATTGGAAACGTTGAAAGAGCCAACTGCATACGTATTGTCTTTTATATTTTTCAAAAGATCTGTCAGTTTAACCAGTGGCATTTTTTCTCCTCCTAAAAAGCTTATTTATCGAATCCTTAAAATAATTTCTTGTAAATTTCTATAACTTGCTCTTTAGTCGGTACGCGGAATGTATTTTGTGGGCTGCCGCTTTCGAGGGCATCGTCTGCCATCTTGTCCAGTTGTGCCATATACGAATCCTTGTCTACGCCAAGTTCGCTAAGTGTTGGTATTTCAAGTTCTTTACAAAAACGAGCCACTTCTTCAACCATCGATTTTGCCGCTGCTTCATCGCTTGTATGCTCATCTGCAACACCCATGATGCGACCGATTTCCGCAAATCTTGCCGTATTTTCTTCAATGGCAAATGCAAGGCAGGCTGGCAGCAATACCGCATTGGATACACCATGCGCAATATGGAACAGCGCGCCGATTGGGCGGCTCATGCCATGTACGATGGTAACCGATGCGTTATTGAACGCAATACCCGCTTCATGTGCCCCCAAAGACATTTCCAATCGGGCAGCTTCATTTTTCCCATCTTTGAAGCAAATTGGCAAATTCTTGTGAATGCGTTTGATTGCCGATAATGCAAATACATCGGATAGTGGCTGTGCTTTACGAGAAGTATACGATTCAATTGCATGAGTCAACGCATCTACACCTGTAGCTGACGTTACTTTAGGTGGTGCCGTCATCGTGAAGGCTGGATCGATTACTGCCAGGGCCGGTAATATCGATGGTCCGGCCAAAAGCATTTTCACGTTATTTGTCGTGTCGGCGATAATCGTAAATTTCGTTGCTTCTGATCCCGTTCCGGCAGTCGTTGGAATAGCGACTAGATATGGAACCTTCGTATCAATGACCTTATGCATATAATCGCTGATTTTTCCAGCACTATCGGCCATAAAGCCAATGGCTTTCGCCGTATCGATTGGGCTGCCGCCGCCAAGGGCAATCAGAAAATCACAGCCTTCTTTTTTATACATATCAACACCAGCCGCAACAATCTTATCGGTTGGTTCACTGTTCGCTCCAGCGTAAACAGAATAAGCAATGTTCACTTTATCCAAAACTGCCGTGACTTTGGCAGCATTGCCAAATTTCACCATGAACTCATCTGTTACGAGCAATGCCTTTTTTCCTTTACCTTCGATGTGGACGCCCAGATCGCCGATTGCGTCTGTGCCGGATATTATTTTCTGTGGAACCAAAAATACATTTCCCATTTGTTTTCCCTCTTTTTTCTGAGTATATTTAGTTTCTTTTTGATAATGTTTTGATTACCTTACGGTTATAATTTAATATATTTACATTCGCTTGTCAATACCTTTTATAATATTTTCTGAATATAACCAATTTTATTTTTTAACTGAGAACAATCTTCCCATCAAGCATAAAAGTTATCTATAATTGATTTCAAAAAGCAATTCCCATCTATATGAAAACAACTTCTTCTCCTAAAAACACGCAAGTCTCTCCTATTCATTTTTTTATTTTGGCTCTTGTATATTTTTCAGCTGGCATTTATAATAGAGCCAAGATACTTACTCAACATATGCTTATTTTTTTAGATACATCATGATGAAGTTAATCTCTAAAGAACCGAGGTGCCTTAATGAAATTCAATCGAATCAATAAAATCCAAGAATTGCTTGATGACAGTCACAGTATTTCCATCAACAAATTATGTGATATTTTCGAGGTTTCCAAAAATACGATACGACGAGATATCGCAGAGCTTGAAAAACGCGGAACCATAAAAAAAGTCTACGGCGGCATCATGCTAAACCCCATCAACAACGCGCCGGAGCCATTTGCTTCAAGGGTAGTCAAAAATTCCCTGCAAAAAAAACAAATTGCGCGAATCGCAGCTGAACTCGTCTCCAACGGCGATGTAATCTACATCGATTCTGGAACGACCACCGTCCACATGATTCCTTATCTGGCCGAAAAAAGCAATATAACGATCGTGACGGCCAGCATGGATGTCATCAATGCCGCTTCGGCTTATAGCCAGCTCAATGTGATTGCAACAGGCGGAGCTTTGTATCTTCCCTCCAAAGCGTTTGTCGGTGCCAGTGTTCTAACCTGTCTTAGCAACTACAACATTGCCAAGACTTTTTTTGCGACAACAGGGATTTCTTTGGAAAACGGCGTGACCAATGCTTCTCCATTAGAATGTGAAATCAAGCATTATCTTGCGCAAAAAAACAATACCAAAGTTCTGCTCATTGACTCATCAAAAATCGGCATCTCTTCCTTGATGACCTATTGCCAAGTAAAAGATTTAAATTACGTCATCATCGACAAAGACCCGCCGGCAGAATACCAAGACTATTTCAAGCAAAATGATGTCGAAGTCCTAACGCCTTCGACCAATCACATAGAATAAAAAAGATATGCAAAAAAGCTCCGACAACAATCGTCGGAGCTTTTTTATACAATTGACTTATACGATTTTCGACAAAAGCAAGGTCACGCTGATAGCGACAAGCGAAGCTATGCAAGTTGCCAAGGTATACGATTTGAGGGCATCTTGCACACTCAGGCCAAAATATTCCTTTACGATCCAAAAGCCAGAATCCGTTACATGGGAAAAACAGATTGCTCCCGAACCGACCGCCAAAGCGACTAGTGCCGGGTCAAGCCCCGGATACTGCACGAGCATCGGCATGACGATTCCAGTCGCTGTCATCATCGCAACGGTAGCCGAACCGACGGAAAAACGCATGACTGCAGCGACGATCCAAGCCAAGATCAAAGGACTAAGTGACAAGCCCGTGAGGACTTCACCCAATTTAATGCCGAGACCGCTGTCGATGAGCACGCGATTGAAAGCCCCACCTGCGCCAATGACCAATAAAATCCCGGCAACCGGAGCGAACGATTGATCTGTGAATTTTAATAGATCCTGCATTTTGAAGCCTCTAGCTAAACCTAAAGACCAGTAAGCAAAAAACGCGGAGATGAGCAATGCCGTAATTGGATTGCCAATGAAATTGACAACCGGCGCAAGTTCAGAAGTCTTTGCTGCCGTCAGATCAAAAATTGTTTTTGAAACCATGATCAGCATCGGCAATAAAATCGTGAACAAGGTAATGCCAAATTTCGGCAGTTCTTCATCTTTGATTTCTTTGACCGCAACGTTTAATGCGGGCAAATTGACCGTTATGCTTTTCTTGATGAATCTCGTCCAAATCGGACCAGCGATCGTAGCTGCAATAATGCAGACGATAAGACCTAACATGATCACTTTGCCGATATCGGCATTCAACGTAGCAGCGATTGCCATAGCTGCCGGATGCGGTGGCAGCATGCAATGGACGATCTGCAAGGATACGCCCATCGGTACACCGATCGCAACAATCGACATGCCAGTAGCTCTTGCAACACTGATGACCAATGGAATCAATAAGACAAATCCAACCTGAAAAAATACCGGAATCCCTGTAATAAGGCCTACAACCATCATCGCCCAGTTGGCGCGTTCTTTACCGAGCTTATTAATCAGCGTGCGTGCCAAACGTTCCGCACCACCTGACATTTCCAGCATCTTGCCTAAGATGCTGCCCATACCGAGTACCGTCGCCAAAAAGCCCAACGTACTGCCCATACCGGCTTCAATCGATGTGCAAATTTTAGCCAAAGGCATTCCCGTCAAAAAGCCAACATACATGCAAGCGATGACCAAGCTGACAAAGGCGTGCAAATGTAATCGCATAATCAAAAAAACAACGAGTAAGATTGCCGTGAACAAAGTAAATACCAGAAATGTGGTTTCCATCACAAATTCCTCCTATATTGCCGAACTGCGCGCCAGCGGCTTTTGCCTGCATGGCACTGCTACCGATTTATTTGAATAATTCCATATACTCTCTTATCTTAGCTTCCATCGCATTTTCAGCGGCTTTAGCCATCGTTTCAAAACGAGTATTGGCATCTGTATTTTGTGCCAAAAACTCCCGAGCCGTCTTTATTCCCTGCGTCGATACTTCTGTATTGATATTTATCTTGCGAATCCCAAGCTCGATTGCCCGTCTTAACGCTTCTGCCGGAATACCCGAACTTCCATGCAGAACAAGCGGAATAGCAACTTTTTTTTCAATAGCAGCCAAGCGTTCAAAATCGAGCGTCGGTATTCCCTTATATATACCATGTGCATTGCCAATGGCGATTGCAAGGGCATCTACGCCAGAAGCCGCTGCATATTCTTCGGCTGAGGAAACTGTTGTGTACCCCTTTTCCAAACACACACCAGGTTCGAGTGAACCGTCCTCGTTGTTCATATAGCCAAGTTCGCCTTCGACGCTCACATCTGCAGCATGTGCTATTTTGACAATCTCTGTTGAACGGGCAATATTTTCTGCCAAAGGAAGCGCTGATCCATCGAACATTACCGAAGTAAAACCTGCCCGAATCGATTTCACGATTGTTTCAAATTGTTTGCTATGGTCAAGATGCAAAACAAACGGTATTTCGGATTTAGTGCAGTATATTTTGACAATTTCAGCAATAGCTTCGAGCGGCGCATGCTTCGTGTAGGCCTCACCAAATGATATAATGGCCGGCTGCTGCGCAGCTTTTGCTGCGCTTACAACCGCCTGGACTGATTCCAGGTTATAGACATTAAACGAACCAACCGCACATGAATTTTCTTCCGCATAATTGAGCATTGCCTTTAGGTTAATTAACATAGACCTTCTCCTTTATTCCGAAAATCTTGATTCAGCGGTCGTTCAGCATGTCGACCACTTCACGTAAGGTTGTGACCTCACCCACATTGCCAGGGAAAATAATATATGACATTTTTTCAAACTTTGCTTCTTTACCGGTTTGCCAAACAGGAATTCCCGGTTTCACTTGTCCCATGACCAACGCTTTTTTCACGGATAGCCCTTTGGTTCCGACATCACTTGAAGTGATCCCGCCTTTTGCAATCAAAAAGCCCGGTTGTACGGAAAGACGCTGTACGATACTGGTAATCGCTTCTGATATCTTTACCGAAACTTGCAAGGATTCTTCTTCTGATCCTACATCCAGGCGTTCTCTGCCGGTAAATACAGCGACTGTCTGTCCAGCCTTAATGCATTCTTCAGCTTCGGCTATGATACGCTTTAACTCAGCTTCCAATTTTTCTGGCTGCAAAACCAACAAGTGGTTAAACTCAATAAATTTGACATACGTGCACTTTTGCAATTCTGCCAATTGCTGCGTCGTCTTTTTTACATGAGAGCCCACGATAATGAGTCCGCCATTTGCATTATTCGGAGCGACCAGCTGCGCTTTACTGAGTAGTGGTTGATCTTGTACACCGCCAATGACTTTGGTAAAAGCGGCCGCTGTGCGGAACATGAAGGTTTTCCCAGCTTTCATTGCCTGTAAAAGCGCAATGGCAAAGACTTTGACATCGACATAATCTACCGCATTGACGATGACTTTATTGAAATCCTTGACTGCCAGCAGCTGTTCTGTGATTTTGTCGATATTAAGAGCTCTTATGTCATCGAGGGATATGTACGCTGCATCCGCTGCTTTATACGCCCCCTTTGTTTTTTCTTCTATATATTCGCCCATGTTTGACGCCGTGTAAGAAAATGTCTTATCTTTGGCAAATTCCGTTTCGCCTGCCGGAACAAGGAACTCGCCTTCTTGTACATAGTGGGTATTATTTACAGTGAATCTTCCGCCCTCTTTGAAAAACGGCATCAAAACTTCGCCATCGGTTTTCCCACCAGCTGCGCTTTCCAGTGTCGTCTTGAGGACTTCCGTTTCCAGCGGATAATGGCCGCGCAACGTTGAATCACTGCGGCTGATGATCATGAATTCCTTGCCGCATTTTTTCGCCTGCGCTGCAACACGATTGGCAATTTCACGATGGACATCTTCTGTTTCCTTCGCTGAAAAAGCTCTGGAGTTCGTCAAAATGAAAAACATCGTATTTTCTTCAGCAAATCCTGCCGCAATGCTTTCTTCTGACCAATCCGTATATACAGAAATATCGTGTACAGTCTGCACTCCCGTCGGATCATCATCAAGAACGATGATTTTTTTATTGAAATCATGTAACGCTTCGGTTAGTTTTTCATTTACCAAAGCCTCATCGATTGCCTGAATCTTTTCAAATACTTCACTCTTTGCTATTTTGCCCATGCTATGCACCTCTTTCTTGTATTAGCTGCTGCTTTGGCAGCGAAAGGTATTTTTTCTAAAACCTTTCGCTCGCCCAAATCACTTTTTATTCTTCAAAGGCCTTTACTTCAACCCCGGAAATTTTTTCGTAGAACTGAACAATACCGCTGTGATCATCCATGATATGACCATCTGCCTTTAAGCTCAACATGATCTGTTGGAGCTGGCTCGTCAAAATCAATGGCACTTCAAGGCTCTTAGCTGAATCCATGACATTTGTGATATCTTTCAGATTGATTGCCAGCGTGCCGCCCGGTTTGAAATTGCGTTCATACATCATCGGTGCTTTGGCATCGAGTACTGTGCTGCCAGCCAATCCGCCGCGAACCGCTTGATATACTTTTTTCGGATCGGCTCCAGCTTTTTGTGCCAAAACCAACGCTTCCGATACTGCCGCGATATTGAGGTTTACCATGATCTGATTTGCCAGCTTGGCAACTGAACCGCTGCCGTTTGGTCCAACGACTGTGAGTGAAGTGCCCATCGCATCATAGACATCTTTGATTTTGTCAGCAACCGCTTCCTCGCCGCCAACCATGAAAGCTAAAGTCGCATTGATCGCACCTGTTTCACCGCCGCTTACCGGAGAATCGAGGAAGGAACATTCTTTTTCAGCTGCCAGCTTGGCAAATTTTTGTGAATCGACCGGTGAAACTGAACTCATATCAACCAATACTGTGCCAGGTTTAACGCCAGCTAAAATTCCGTTTTCACCTTCAAGCAATGCTAAAACGATCTGTCCATTTGGAACCATCGTGATGACTACATCATTTCCAGCAGCTAATTCTTTTGGGGAAGCTGCTGCTTTAGCTCCGGCTTCGCATAACGCTTCCATGGCTTTCGGATTGACATCGTAAACCGTAGTTTCAATACCGGCTTTCAACAAATTCAACACCATCGGCCGTCCCATGATTCCTAAACCAATAAACCCAACTTTTGACATAAAAAGTCCCCCTTATTTTTTGATTTATATTAACTGAAATATGATTCAGAAAATTCAACCTGTGCGTAGCACACTACTAAAAATCAAACTTGTATGTAGCATACTACTAAAAATTCAGAATAAAACACCTTTTCGTATTTTATTCTGTCGTACTCAGTCTAATCGACAATGTTTCATGATTTCTTCAGTCACATCCATGTGATGTTCAAAAGCCGTATAGGCTGCCTCAGCATCACCGCTTTGTATATGCTGGATGATCTGCTCGTGCTCTGCCAGTGTCATTGCCGTGCGATTCTTAAGTTTCAAAGAGCCGACGGTAGCTTTCTCTAGCCGCGAGCGCAGCATGTCGATGGTCTTGCTGAAATAATCATTGCGCATGAACGCTATGCCTAGACCATGAAACGCAACATCGGATTTCATGAACTCATAGACGTCAGCACCGTTGGCCTGGATATCTGCTTCATGAGCAAGACAAGCTTCCATCTTTTTGAGCACCGCCTGCGCCTCAGGCGTCTGGATCCTTTGCGTCAAATAACGAATACTATAGCCTTCAATGGCAATTCTCGTTTGAATGATCATCTGCACGTCTTCAAATAAGAGCGGCTTGACCATGATCCCGCGGTTATTATAGACCTCAAGCATGTTTTCGTGTTTGAGCTGCAGAACTGCTTCACGTACCGGAGTCCGTGAAATGGCTAGTTGGTCGGCAAACATCTGCTCTGAATAAATCTCCCCGACTTTCAAGTCTCCATTGACGATTGCTTTTTTTAAGTATTCATACACTTGATCCTTAAAAGAAACTCGCTGTAATATGATACTTCCCCCTGCCTTTCAGTCACTTAAAAAACTTGTGATCGTGTTCCTGTGTGTAGCATACTACGTGTAAAAATCTAAGTCAATAGTTTTTCCGCATCACGGTTTAAGTTATTTTTTTCTCAAAACTGCTGCAGCGAAGGAACGAAAATACGATTTTGTCCGCCAAACCTTGTCGATACTGGTTTGTTCAAACTTTCAGCTATGTCGTTTTCTTCAATAATCAGTGAAAAGTTTATAAATTCAAATAATTTATAAACAATAAAGCCAGCTGTAAATTTCCTTTATTTAGGAAGAAACAGCTGGCTAAAAATTAAAACATCAATAGGATTGCCCCAATAAAAAGACTTATACAAATTCCCTGCAGCATATTTCTGATAAAAAATGCCAATCTGGGCTTCAGTAAAACAGTTAAGACTCTCATCTGCCAAAGTAAAAAAGCTGCCGCTAAAAAGCACACAGAAATATCTTTTTCGGTCAAACCATATAAAAGAATGATTCCCGCCAAAATAGCTCCGGTAAGCTCACCTCTCGACGCGCTTTCCTGTATCCGCAAGGATGGGTGGGTCACCCTTTTTTTATCGTCATCTTCTTCATCGAAATCCATCCTGCAACGCAAAACAAGCCCTCCCCCAGTTTTATATAAGAACCAGATCCCATTGCCCATCACCAGATAATTTCAGTTGTTTTTCGTGATGCACCAACAAGGTACTGCGATGCCCTACGCTGATTACCGACATGTTCGGCAAACATTGCTGCAAAAGGCCATACATGTATTTTTCTAGCGGCTCATCCATTGCTGACGAAGCTTCATCAAGAAAAACCCATTGCGGTTTTACGAGCAAGATCCGGGCAAAAGCTAAACGCTGTTGCTCACCTAAAGAAAGTATCCGGCTCCAATCATCGACGACATCCAAACAATCGACGAATTTATCGAGCTGACACTGCTCCAGCACATGGCAAATATCCGATGTCGCCATGGTTTCTGCTGCTTCAGGGTAGCAAATCGCTTGCCGCAAGCTGCCAAGCGGCAAATATGGTCTTTGCGGCAAAAAAAGACTGCTCGCAGCAGGAAGCACGATCTTGCCTTCACAAAATGGCCAAATACCGGCGATTGCCCGCAATAGTGTCGATTTCCCCGCACCGGACTGACCTGTAATGATCAATCGGTCTCCAGTTTGGAGTTCTAAAGAAAAATCTGCCAAAAGCTTATGCCCATTGGGGAGAGTGAGCTGAAAATCTTCCATTGCAATGCTCTTGCCTTCACGGGTCACGTTTGTTTTTGCCTCAAGCTCTTCGACAACTTGCATTCTTTGATTAAATCCAGTCAAACGTTTGACGACAGCCGTCCACTGTGCAATGGAACTATACGAATTCACAAAAAATGACAGCGAATCCTGCACATTCCCAAAGGCACTCGATATCTGCATCAACCCGCCAAGCTGTATTGCCCCGCTAAAATAACGCGGTGCTGCCATGATCAGCGGCATGACGACTGCAATCTGTGAATAGCTCGAAGTAAACCAGGTCAAGGCCTTTTCTCGGCGCATCAAACCCCAATAATTGCTGATGACCTCACGAAAGCGCTTATGAAAAGCCATTTGTTCTGGTTTTTCGCCGCGATAGAACGCGATACTTTCACTATTTTCTCTAACTCGCATCATACTGAAACGAAAATCCGCTTCAAATCGTTGTTGATCATAATTAAGCGAAATCAATTTCCGCCCCACTCTATGAGTGAGAAATGTTCCCACAATAGCATAGATCAAAGACAACCAAACCATATAACCATACACCGTGAATTCATGGCTACCAATTGGAACCGTCAAGATTCCCGACAGATTCCAAAGAATCAGGACAAAAGCAATGAGCATCGCTGCCTGTTTTAAAAATCCCATGGCTAACTGCAGCGTCAACATCACGAACTGATTGATATCCTCAGAAATACGTTGATCGGGATTATCGGTATCGTCTTCGATGACCTGCATTTTATAATAGACCTGGGCTTTCATCCAGCGTTCCAAATAAAGGTTTGTCATCCAGGTCCGCCATTTTATTTGCAGCATCTGCCGCAAATAAATCGCATAGACTGCAAAGGCAATATAGATAAAAGCCAAAACGGTGAATTGTCCGATAAGCGGCCAAAATTCTGCATAATTGTATTCTTGCAAAGCATTATAAAAGGTGTTATACCACTGGTTGAGCAACACCGAAATAAAAACGCCGCCCAAAGTGAATAAGACAACCAGCGCTAAAAGCCCACGTGCTTTCCATTTTTCTTCGCTCGTCCAATACGTTTTAAATAAATGCCAAAAACCGGAAAAAAATTTTCTTTTCATTAGTATCTCCCCGAACCTTTTATTATCTGAATGTTTCCAGTATAACCTCATTTGGGAACCTTAGCAAGAAAAGCAGGAAAAAATGCCCGCTCACCTAAAAATATGATAAAATAGAAACATTGATATCTTGGCTAAAGGAGATTTTTATGGAATATCTCACATCACTTCCCGTGAAAACAACACTATCGATTGTCGTCATCCTTTTTCTGGTCGTCGGCTGGCGTTACTTTCCCAAAAGAAAAATATTTGTTTTATTTTGTCTCATTCTTGCCGGTGCTGGATTTTTTCTTGTGACTGTACATCGCCAAGCACCCAAACCGGCGATTTCAGAAGAGGCAAAATATGCAATTTTACAGCAGCAAAAGATTTTTACGGATTGGTATACCGATTACAAAAAAAACATAGACCATATCAGCCATTACTGGCAGCGTTACCACTCGATCATGCAGGCTTTCAAGCAGGATGATATCAGCATCCAGACTGTCTATACGAGGCTCCAGCGCCTACAGGAAGAATCCGGTGATCTAAAGAACAAGCTGAGCCAGCTCGAACCACCACCGGGTCTAAGCGACGAAAACTATGCATTGACTGCTAAAATCATTCAAAAGACGCGAGATTATGTCAACCGTGAACAAGAGGTCATTACCAAAACAAAAGATGCCGCTGATCCAGCAAAGCTCAAAACCAATGACCAACCGGAACAAGTCCGCCAACTCGACCGCATCATGATCCTATACTCACCGGTCAATCTCAATATTGCCGATGAAATTTCACAACTCAATGCCAATTTCAACATTCCCGATGAAAATTGAAACCAAATAAAAAAGGCCGCAGCGTAAGCTGCGACCTTTTTTTAGATGTACTCCATATTTCGCTTCTTAAAATAGACAGGCTTTATTCCACAAGCGCTAAGCAAATCTTGTGCAACCGCAAAGTTTTTGCCGATGGCACTTTCTCCATGGGCATCTGAACCAAGCGTCGCATATCTGCCTCCACAATCAAAATAAGCCTTATACAAAGGAAACAACGCTTTAAGCGCCGAACGATCTTGCAGTCTTCTCGTATTGAGCTCAAGAACGATATCCCGCTCCAAAGCTGCCTCAAAAACAGCCCGGATGGACTCGGTGAATTCATGATAGAAAATATCTGGTTCACGATAGGTCGCATAACGGGCAATATAATCAATATGCCCCAGTATATCGATAAAGTCATGCTGTTTTAAACAAGCTTCCATGACTTGAAAATACTCTTGGTATACGTCCGGTTTTGTGCGATTCTCATAAGCAGCTGGTTCAAAAAGATCGACGCCACCTAAAAGATGGATGGAGCCTATCACGCAATCAAAAGCATTTGCCTTGACAATCTGGCTGTTTCTATCTGCCGCCGCTGCCTGCATGCCAAGCTCAACGCCCAGCAGCAAATTTTCGCTATGATATGCTTCATACTGTTCAAAATAGTCCTTCGGGTCAAATAAATATCCGCCCCCGGGGAAATCAAAATCAATATGCTCGGTTAAGACCATGCCTAAGCCTAATGCTTTCGCCGCCTCAACAGCATCTTCTATTTGCATCTCTGAATCAAATGATATCTTCGTGTGGATATGACTATCAAAAATCATTTTCTCAGCTCCCTATTAAGTTGCTTATTAGCTTACCTGTTCTGCATAAGCAGCCTGCAATGCCTTTGCTAACTGATCCGGACAGGACGTCGGACGAGCACCGCAAGGATTGCCTGAAAATTTTTCAATGACCATATCGATGTCCATGCCTTCGACCAATTTTGAAATACCGCCCAAATTGCCATTACAGCCACCAACAAAAGTGACATGTTCAATTTTCTTGCCATTCAATTCTACTTCAATCTGTGTAGAACAAGTTCCACTCGTTTTGTATATGTATTTGCTCATTTTAGTTCCTCCAAACATTACGGCTTGAGTCAAAATCCAAGCTCAACTCTCCATAAATATTATTATAATCGAATTTATTCATTTGTAAACAAATAAAGGACTCAGCGACTAGTATGAGTGCGCTGAATCCTTTATAGCAATTTATCTTATAACTGCGATTTTTTAATTACATCAACGCCCATGTATTTGCGAAGCGCTTCTGGTACGATGACAGAACCATCAGCTTGCTGATAGTTTTCAAGAATAGCTGCAACGGTACGACCAACAGCCAAACCGGAGCCATTGAGCGTATGCAAAAATTCCGGTTTTTCCTTTGGACCGCGGCGGAATTTAATATCAGCGCGGCGTGCCTGGTAGGCTTCCGTATTGGAACATGACGATATTTCTCTGTACATGCCAGCGCTAGGCAGCCAGACTTCAATATCATATGTTTTTGCTGCAGTAAAGCCCATATCACCTGTACAAAGCAAGATGACGCGGTATGGCAGACCCAAAAGCTGCAAAACATGCTCTGCATCATTTGTCATTTTTTCAAGTTCATCATAAGACGTTTCCGGTTTGACGAATTTGATCAATTCTACTTTGTTGAACTGATGCTGACGGATAAGTCCGCGAGTATCTCTGCCCGCTGAACCGGCTTCTGCTCTAAAACAAGCTGTGTACGTGCTATAGTACTCTGGCAACTGCGCACCGTCAAGAATTTCACTGCGATGATAATTCGTCGTTGGAACTTCAGCTGTCGGCACCAGATAATAATCCAAGCCTTCAAGCTTGAACATATCATCAGCGAATTTTGGCAATTGTCCTGTCCCCGTCATGCTTTCCTTATTGGCAATGAATGGTGCAAGCATTTCCGTATAACCATGTTCGCCTGTATGCAGATCCATCATGAAATTGATAACCGATCTTTCCAGTCGTGCTCCAAGCCCTTTATAAAACGTAAAACGCGCCCCAGTCACCTTAGCAGCTCGTTCTGCATCGAGGATATCAAGGTCTTCACCGATTTCCCAATGTGGTTTCACCGTGAAATCATACTGCTTTGGTTCACTCCATTTACGGATTTCAGGATTATCGTTTTCATCTTTCCCAACTGGTACACTTGCATTCGGGATATTCGGTATATTCAGCATGATGTCGCGCAGACCTGTTTCAACTTCTTTGAGACGAGCATCCAGTTCGCCGATTTTATCGCCGACTTGACGCATCTGAGCAACGATTGCATCCGTATTTTCTTTGTTTTTTTTCATTTCACTGATTTGCTTCGACACCGCATTACGCTGGCTTTTGAGCACTTCCACTTCACCGAGGATATCTCTGCGTTCTTTTTCAAGTTCCATGAACCCGTCCAAAGTCAAGGAATTTCCACGATTTTTCAAGGCGGTTAAGACTTCTTCTGGATTATCTCTGACAAACTTAATATCTAACATTCATTCGACCTCCATATAATAAGCGCAATGCGCATCAGTTCTTAATATATCCTATCAATTATAATATATCTATGCTATTTATACAAGCTAACAAGCCCTTGTATTTAAGTCCTATTTCATTTCGATCCGTTTTTAAAGTTATTTCAGGTGCTGCCTAAACTGTGCATTTCTTTCAGTTTAATTCTTTGTTTATATTCTGTTTATATTTTATTTATATTCTCTTCATGTCAAAGTGATATAATACGTGAGATTTGTTGAAAATAAATGAGGCGCAAATATGGAATGGATTTATGTGATCATCGCTGGTGCTTTGGAAATCGTTTGGGCCGTTACATTGAAACACACCGAAGGTTTCACTTGTTTTTGGCCATCGATACTGACAGGAGCTGCTATGTTAGGCAGTGTTTATTTTCTTGACGAGGCTGTAAAGACGATTCCTGTCGGAACCGCCTATGCTGTCTGGACAGGAATCGGAGCTGCCGGAACCGCTGCTGTAGGTATGTTTTTCTTAGGAGAGCCAAAAGAAATTGGCCGCGTATTTTGCATTTTTTTGATTATTTTAGGCGTTGTTGGCCTTAAGTTCAATTTATTTCAAAATTGAAGCATCAAAAAATATATAATGTATAGGAGTGTTTATGTTGAACGAAGCTACCTTTTCCGATAAAACTTCCAGCAAAGACGTCTGGGGTTTTCAATCGTTTGTCGAAAATGCTGTCGATGAAGGATTTTTTTATGATTTGTTGACGACTACAAAACCTGTAGGACCAACTATCTGCTATAAAAACCAAGAAATGATCAATTTTGCCAGCATCAATATTTTGGATTTGCACAATGAACCGGATGTGCTCGACTATTTTCACGATGCTTGCAGTAAATATGGACTCACAACAGGCGGATCCCGTGTCACACAAGGCATTTGCCAAGCACATGCAGATATGGAAAACGCACTTTGTCAGCTTACAGGCAAAGAACGTTCTATCTCTTTTGCCAGCGGCCTATTAGCAAATATTGGCTTTATCAATGCCATGAGCAGCAAATTCCATTTTAGTGCAACTTGCAATATCGACAACAGCGATACGATTTTCGTTTTAGATCGAGATTGTCATTGGAGCTTATGGAAGGCAGCTTCTCATCTGCAGTTTGGCAAACAGCTTTTCGCTTTTCGTCATAACGATGTCAATGATTTAAACAAAACGCTCGCGAAACTCCATAAAAAGCACAAAAAAATTGTCGTTGTATTCGAAAGCGTTTATTCAGCAGATGGCTCGATTGCTCCGATTGGAGAAATCCTAGATACCTGCGAAAAATATGAGGCGTTGAGCTTTGTCGACGATGCCAACGGCTTCCTCATCTATGGACCAGAAAGCAGACTATTTGCAGAAGAGTTCGCTGCCATGAAACGAGCGACTTTCATCATGGTCTCCTTTTCAAAAGCAGTTGGCCTCGAAGGTGGTGCCATTTCCGGGCCAGCAGAATACATCCACGGCTTTGAAGTGCTGTCAGGAACTTCGCTCTTTACAGCAGCGATTCAGCCACCAACAGCCAGCACCATACAATACATCATGAATAAACTCACCAAACAACCAGAAATCATGGACTCCTACCTCAGTCGTTCTTTGAAATTGCGTCAGACATTAGAAGAAAAGGGCTTCATTTTAAATGATACGCCATCTTATATTATCTCGGTAATGATCGGCAACGATGAAAAGGCTGTACATGTACACGATGAATTTTTGCAAGAAGGGCTGATTGTTCCAATGTTCCGCTATCCGGCGGTAAAACCTGATCATGCATTGATACGCATCATGATCAATGCCCATCATACCGAAGAACACATTCAAAAGTTAGTTTCCGTTCTCGAAAACGTAAAAATAAAATATCAATTTTAATCCTTTAAAAGACTTTTTTGACAGCGTTTTGCTGAGATACAAACTAGTCGATAAAAAATGAGCACTCTGCATGCAGAGTGCTCATTTTTTATCGATTGCATATTATTTATAAACCCGCGGAACTCTGGTTCCGACCATACAAACGATTTCGTAATTGATGGTCCCGATCCAAGCTGCTGCCTCATCGGCTGTAAGCGTCTGACTGCCAAACAAGACGACTTCATCATCAAAGACCGTTTCCTTTATATCCGTGACATCGATCATACACTGATCCATGCAAATTCGGCCAACAACATCGGCTCGTTTTCCATGGAGCTCAACTTGTGCCTTGCCGGCAAAAAGTCGCGTATAGCCATCGGCGTAGCCGATTGGCAAAGTTGCGATCCGGCTTTGGCGTTTCACCGTGAAAGTCCGCCCATAGCCAACCGTTTCTTCTGGCTGCATGGACTTGACGTAAGCGATGCGAGCTTTCAAGGTCATTGCCGGGCGAAGATCTGTCTCACGACACACTTCACCAGATGGCCAAAGACCATACAAAATAACTCCAGGACGTACCATATCAAAATGCGTTTCCGGCATTTCTAAGGTTGCCGCACTATTAGCCAGATGCTTGATGGCAATGGTTATTCCTTTCGCCTCAACTGCTGCGATTGCGACCTTGAACCGAGCGAGCTGCTCATAGGCAAACGTCTTATCCGAACTATCCGCCAACGCAAAATGGGAAAACATACCTTCTAACTCCACATTTTCCAATCTCGTGATTTGCATTGCCATATCGCCCGCTTGCTCAGGACGTACGCCAATGCGCCCCATCCCCGTATCCACAGCCAAATGAACCTTCACTTTTTTATGTTGACGAACCGCTTCTATTGAGAGCGCCTGCACCGCCTCCAGCGAAAAAACCGTTGCCGTGATATCATAATCAACGATTTCTCTGGCTTGCTCTAATGGCGTCAGTCCCAAAATCAGAATTGGCGTTTTAAATCCGGCATTTCTAAGCTCAATGGCTTCTTTTAAGATTGCCACGGCAAAATAATCCGCCCCGGCAGCAGCGGCAGCCTTAGCGACAGGGATTGCACCATGCCCATAGGCATTAGCCTTGACCACGGCGCAGAACTTCGCTTTGCCATGTATCTTTTCTTTTATCACTTTAATATTGTGTTCAATCGTTCCTAAATCAACCTCTGCCCAAACTGCACGACTCGGCATTTTTTCACCCTCCAACGCAAACAATGCAAAATAAAATCCAGCCAGGGAATTCCCTTAGCTGGATCTCGCCTCGATCTGTTCCTTTTTAAAAACAAAATCCTTACTAATTCTACACCTTTACTACAAAAATTAAAAGCATCTCCGAATATAATCGCTTTTATTCGCCCTTAAACGAAACAGTAACGACAGTCCCCGGATCTACAATGCTATGGAGCGGGATATTTTGACTGACTGCAACCCCCGACCCTTCCGGATCAAGTGTCAGCCCAAGGCCGGATAAAATATCGGCCACTTGGCGCAGCGTCTTTCCCGTCAAATCCGGGACAAGCACCTTGCCATCCGGTATCGTCGGTGCTGCCTCCGTGATCACAGGCATTGCTTTAGCCTTTTCCGCTTCCGATTTTGGCTGTCCCGCAAATGGATCACTCGATGGTTCAATATGCAAATACCTAAACAGCTGCGAAAAAATATTTTGAGCAATCGGAGCTGCAATCTGCCCGCCATAATAGACTCCATTCGGATCATCAATCATGACAAGAACTGTAATCTGCGGGTTTTCTACCGGAGCAAATCCGCAAAACGAAGCAATGTAGCGGCCATCCATATAACCGCTGCCATCTGTTTTTATTTTTTGTGCCGTCCCTGTTTTTCCGGCTATGCGATAGCCTTTGACCGAAGCCTTGCTGCCGCCGCCACTGGCGACAACTTGCTCAAGCAGGCTGACCAGCGTCTTATCCGTAGAAGAATCGATCGTCCGGCGGACTTCTTCCTTTTCTGTTGCCTTATAAACCGTACCATCGGCATTTTGAATGGATTTTATGATATGCGGTTTAAGCAGCACCCCGTCATTGGCAATTGCCGACATCGCCGTAACGAGCTGCAATGGCGTCACCGCAATGCTCTGTCCAATCGACATCGTTGCCAAATCAGAATCTCGCATTTCCTTAGGATCGAACAACAACCCCTTTTCCTCACCCGGAAGTTCAATCCCCGTAGGTTGACCAAAACCAAAGAGCTTAGCATAAGCTGTTAGGCGCTCTGCACCTACTTGCATGCCAACTTGAACAAAACCCGTATTGATGGATTGTTTGACAACATCGACAAAAGGAACCGTCCCGAAGCTATCGCCGCTCCAGTTTTGGATACGACGCCCCGATACCATAATATAGCCAGGATCGACAAACATCTGATTCGGGGTAACCAATTTTTCCTGCAAGGCTGCAGCCGCTACAACTGCCTTAAATGTAGAACCTGGTTCATAAATAAATGAAACTGCTCTATTCTTCCAATTTTCCGCTGGAGAATCCGAAAACTTATTCGGATCATACGTCGGCCGACTCGCCATGGCTAGAATGTCACCTGTTTGCGGATTCATCACAATTGCCGTAACGGCCTGCGGATGATTTTCAACCATCGCCTTATCAAGCGCCTGTTCCACGATGAACTGCATCGTGCTGTCAATCGTCAACACGACATCCTTACAATTGTTTTCAGATGGTGAACGATGCAGAAAAATAGAATCAAAAATCGGCTTGTTCTTCATATCGGTCAAAACAAATGATTTTTCTACTTTTCCTTTGATTTGACTGTCAAAAGCCTGCTCAATCCCGTCTAGTCCAATATCATCCGTACCGACAAACCCCAATACATTTGCCGCCAGTACGCCATTTGGATAAAAACGTTTGCTTTCTTCTTTAAAACCAAGACAATTAAGGTTCTTATCGCTGATCAGCTGAGTGACCTGCTTTTCCTCTTGATAGTCAAGGTATCGCTTCACCCAAACAAAACCGCCACCTTGCGCGATATCGGCTTTAATCTGCTCTTCGGTCAAATGGACCAGTGGAGCCAAATCCGCAGCGAGTTGATCTGCATCTTGCACGTGGTTTGGATCAATGAACAAAGATTTGGTCATCATGCTGACGGCCATTTCCTTCCCATTTCGATCCAAAATCGTCCCTCGCGGCGACTGAACGATAAGCTGCTCACCACTTTGCGATTTCAACCGCTTTTCGAGACTATCCCCTTGCACAAGCTGGACCCAGGCATACCGTCCGCACAAAACAAAAATCAACGCCACGATAGCACCGATAAAATAAACCAACCGCAGCTGGACTTTGTTTACTCTCCGCATTAACTCCACTCCTAAAATCGCACTAAAACATTTTCTCCATTTTAACATATTAGATTCCAATAACCAAATCTTCCGGGAATCAATTTACTGATTTTTACAGTAAATTCAATAAAAATACTTACACTTTACATCTATCCTGTTATAATATAGAAATGAACCTCTACATAAACTATAGAATGGCGGTGTCTCCATGGATGATATCGATAAGCAGATTTTAAAAAACTTACAACAAAATGCCCGCATAACAATTTCCGATTTAAGCTCTGAAATATCCCTATCTATGCCAGCAATAAGCGAACGGCTCAAAAAGCTCGAAGCTTCTGGCGTCATTAAACAGTATACAGTTATTCTTGAACCGACCTTACTCAACAAGCACCTTATGGCATTGATGCTGCTTCGTTTCGACAAGCCTTGCAACGGCGATACCTTTTCTGAATTTGTCAAAAACGAATCCGAAATCAAAGAATGCTTCTATATCACAGGGGATTACGATTACTCCTTAAAAATCCTCACCGAAAATACGCGTACCCTTGAACTCTTACTGACGCGCATCAAAAATCAGCCGGGTATCGTAAAAACCCAAACCATCGTAATTCTCTCAACAATCACAGACAGCCCATCGATTATCTTGGACTGAAAAATGCCGCCAGCATAAAGCTTGGCGGCATTTTTATCGTCTATGACCATTTTTCTATTTTCAGACTTGAAATTTTTGAATGGCTTCCTGTAAATTCTGTGCCATGTGTGCGAGTGATTCGCTGGCGTCGGCAATTTCATGCATAGAAGCTGTCTGCTCTTCGGTAGCGGCCGATACCGTCTGTGATTCAGCGGCTACGCTGCGGCTCATCGTGTTGATTTCATTGACCGCACCAACGACTTCTTGGGAACCATGCACTATCCGCGCAATCATTTTTTCAGCTTCAGCAGATTGTGCTGCCACATCCTTTACCATGGCAACAATCGTAGCAAAAGACTCGCCGGCGTTACGCACAGCACTTGTTCCGCCTTCTACCTGCTTGGTCCCATCCACCATCGCATTCACTGCGTTTTGCGTATCGGATTGAATTTGCCCAATCAGCGATTCTATCTGTTTCGTTGCCTCCTGAGACTGCTCCGCCAGCTTACGGACCTCTTCGGCGACGACAGCAAAACCACGGCCTTGTTCACCAGCTCTGGCTGCTTCGATTGCCGCATTCAAAGCCAAAAGATTGGTCTGTCCCGCAATATTACCGATGGTGTCGACGATCATGCCGATTTCCTGCGACTGGTTGCCAAGAGCTGAAATGACCTGCATCGACCGATTTACCGCATCTTCGATCATCGTCATTTGCGCAACGGCATGATGGACATCTTCGCCGCCCTTACTGGCCGCCAAAGTAGCCTCGTTCACCTTAGATGAAGAAGCCTGCAGCTTTTGGCTTACATCCTTGAGGTCTGTCGACATCGATGCCACCTTGCCATTGGCGCGGTCAACTGCCATAAGCTGGCTGTTACAGGAACCTGCCACAGAAGTTATCGATTCTGCGACCTGTCCGCTGACTGTAGAAGATTGTTCGGCACTGGCCGTGAGTTCTTCTGACGAAGATGCTACATGCTCTGCCGAAGCTGTGATTTCATGCATGAGCTCGCGAATATTCGACTGGACTGTCGAAAGCGCGGTTACCATGATGCCAAACTCATCTTCACGCTGCATCAAGTCTTCCGGAATTTTCCCCGTAAAATCGCCTTTAGCGAAATCATCAAGTTCTTTTGTCGTAAACACGATCGGTGCTGCAAATTTTTTACCGATATAACGAGCTAACATGATAAACAGTGCTTGAATCACGACGATATACAATAATATCCGTAAAAGTCCTGTCCGCAAATTCGCCGAAGCAATATCAGCTTGTTCTGCGACCTTGCCATCGATATAATCGATCCACATACCCGTGCCTACGACCCACTGATAAGGCTTGAACGCCAGCGAATAGTTGCGTTTTGGCAGCGGCGTGGTTTCTCCCGGTTTAGCAAACATCAGATCCGTATAGCCGCCCCCGTCTTTTTGTCCATTGGCAATGATTTCTTTTATATAATTAACACCATTGGGATCGACTGCATTAAGCCGAGATTTTCCTTCCACATCTCCCCGCCCCAGCAAAGCGACATTAACGCCTTCATACGTATCGATGTAAAAATATCCCTTACCATCGTCATAATGCATATTTCTCACATAATCTGCCGCCCTTGCCTTAGCTTCAGCCTCTGTGATCTTACCTTCCTGCTGTTCTTTATAGGTTTTATCAATGATACTGACTGCCCCTTCAACCTGAATTCGCAGTTCTCTCTCTGAACTGACGATCAGGGACTGCCGATAGTTGTCTAACTGCCGGGAATTTTCACTGACTAGGTTGTAAATGAAAAACCCGCCGACCGATAAGGTTGTCAATAAGGACACAGAACTAATGATCAATACAAGCTGCTTTTTTATAGATTTCATATTGCATTCCTCTTTTCCCTAGATTTAAACCCGCTGACCTCCTATGTAATAAAAAATATATATCATTGTGCCTCCTAATTATATCCCAAAATGAATTTTCTTTCAATATTATTCAAAATAATCAAATTTTTTCCACTACTTTAGTCTTATATTTACCAATTTCGATCGTACTTTAGTACTATTTTTTCTATTATTTTTATTCTGCAATAAATCGCTGAATTCCTCTAATTCCTAATGAAATTCAAAGATTTGATTTCTATAATAAAAAGTATTAAAGGAGTGGATTTCTATGACAAAATCAACGTCCCGGACAATTCTGCTTGGCTTGACCTTAATGATCAGCACAAGCTTTGCTGTCTGCAATGCCCAAACCAGCGATTTGCCAACCCTACCGCCAGACGGCATCAACCAGACAGCCCCGGGCGATAATCCTCCCGGACCGCCGCCAAATGGCATGCAGCCGACAAAGACAGCGGCTGATTTCACCGGAGCATACATACTTGATGCAACAGCGGAAACATCCCAAGGACAAAGCTTCGCAGCAGACACAGCTGACCAAAATACCATTTTGCTAAAGAACGGTGCCAGTCTCAATATGAATCTGGCGACGCTTACGAAGAGCGGTGATACCACCAGCGGTGACGGCAGCAATTTCAACGGACAAAATGCCGTCTTTCTCGCCTCGAACAGCACCGCCCTTCTTCGAAACACAAGCATTGCCTCTTCTGCCGAAGGTGCCAATGGCGTCTTTGCCACCGGCGACAAAAGCAAAATCATCGCCGAGCACTTAAAAATCCATACGACAGCAAACTCCTCGCGCGGCCTTGATGCCACCTATAATGGTACGATTATCGCCAGCGACGTGGACATTGCTACCGAAGGCGCGCACTGCGCTGCAGTGGCTACCGACCGCGGCGAAGGTAACGTGACGGTCAGCAATGGTAAATTCTCAACCAGCGGCGAAGGCAGCCCTTGTATTTATTCAACCGGAAATATCAGCATAAACGAAAGCCAGGGAAGTGCCACGGGCAGCGAAATCGCTGTTATCGAAGGCAAGAATTCCATCATGCTCGACCAGGTAGACCTAACCGGAGCCAAAAAACACGGCGTCATGCTCTATCAAAGCTTTTCCGGTGATGCTGCCGAAGGGACTGCGGTATTTCGGGCAAAAGACTCACGCCTGACCACGACATCATCAGGTCCTATGTTTTATGTCACTAATACCAATGCCAGAGCAGTCATTGAACACAGCAGCTTGAATTTTCCCAGCGGCATCTTGATTCAAGCTGCCAGCGATCATTGGGGCAATAGCGGTTCAAATGGCGGTCATCTGACTTTTACGGCAGTCAATCAAGAACTAAAAGGCAATATTGTTGCCGATAATATCAGCAGTGTAGATTTAAGCCTTACGCAAAAAAGCACGCTGTCCGGCGCGATCAATGCCGACCAGCAAGCCCAAAATGCTGCACTGCACCTCACCAAAGCTTCTACCTGGGATGTTAGCGCCGATTCTTATTTGACTGAACTTAGCGATGAGGACCAAGCTTTACAAAACATTATAAGCAATGGTCATACAGTCTATTACCAAAACAACGAAAAAAATAGCTGGCTGTCGGGAAAAACCTACGACTTAGTCGGCGGCGGCAAGCTCACTCCGCAAAATTAAAAAGCAGCCCCGCAGAAATTCGATGTACTCGATCGAACTTCTGCGGGGCTGTTTAACGTACAGTCTCCTTTTTGGCTAAAATCAATTTCCCCAAAAAAGCAAACCAAAATGATAAATCACAAAAGTCAGGCTCCAAGCCATGCCGAGCTGAAAAGCAATGGTCAGTCCAAGCCAGCGCCAACTCTCTGTTTCTTTTTTTATTGTCGCCAACGTAGCCATACACGGCACATAAAGAAGGCAAAACACCATGAGTGCATAGGCGTTGACTGCCGAAAATCCTTGATCGCCTAGAATCTGTGACAAAGCTGCCATACCGCTGTCTGAATTGATATTCCCAATACCAAAAAGCACGGAACAGCTCGATACCACGACCTCTTTAGCTGAAACCCCGGCAATAAGCGCTGCTACTAACTGCCAATAGCCAAGCCCGATTGGAGCAAAAATAGGCACAACCAGCTTGCCTAACCACGCACCAAAACTATCCGTCATATCCAGCGTATAGCCCGCCGGACCAAAATTCAACAAGAACCACATGACGACTGACGCGACAAAAATCGTCGTACCGGCCTTCTGGACATAATCCTTGACCTTCTCACTCACGTAAATAAAGATACTGCGCATACTCGGCGCCTTGTATTCCGGCAACTCGATCAAAAGCAGGTTGCTGTTATCTTTCGCATCGAATAAATGTAAAGCATATGCCGTAAGACCAGCTACCAGCATGCCGAGCAAATACATCGAATACGCTGCCAGCATCGCATATTCGCCAAAAAACATTCCCGAAAACAAGACATAAATCGGCAAACGGGCGCTGCAAGACATAAAGGGCGTCACAAGCATCGTCTTATAACGATCTCGCTTATCCTCTAAGACCCGCGATGCCATAATCGCCGGCACACTACAGCCAAACCCGAGGATCATCGGAATGAACGCACGCCCTGACAAACCCAGCCTCGACATGATGCCATCCATGATAAAAGCCACTCTGGCTATGTAGCCGCTGTCCTCTAAAAAAGCCAAGGCTAAAAATAAGATGCATATATTCGGCAAAAAGGTCAAAATACTGCCGACGCCGGCAATGATTCCATCAACGACCAAAGATATGAGCATCGGCTGAACCGCCAGAGATGACATCCCCTTCGTTGTCCCATCAGATAGCGCCGTCAAGAAGACTTGAAAATACTCTTTGATCCAATCGCCAATAATGAATGTCAAAAAGAAAACACAAGCCATGATGCCGAGAAAAATCGGCAGACCTAGCCAACGATGCGTCAATATCACATCAGCCCGATTAGTCGAAGCCATTTTTTCATCACGATTGACCATGACCTCATTCATGATTTCTTCGATGAAATCATATTTTTGATTGATGATTTCCTTTTCATAGCTTCGATCCAGAACTTCCGGTAAATCCAGCGGATATTCTTTCATGATTTCACTGTCAGCTTCCAACAGCTTGATTGCCAGCCAACGATATTTCAAATCTCCTGCATACCTTTGCTTAAGCGCTTCCATGATGCGATCGATCTTATCTTCTATCAAATCACTATAAACCATTACATAATCTTGATGATGGTCATGGCGATGCAATAAACGGCGCCCTTGTTGATGGTGATTGTGGATAAGATGCGGCTTTTCTGACAAATCCCGATGATGCGCCACCGCATGGATCAAAACCTCCATCCCTCGTTTCTTGCGAGCTGAAACGGGAATAACCGGTATTCCCAGCATTTCCGGCAAACGATGGATATCTATTTCCAAACCTCGTTTTTCCACGATATCAATCATATTCAAAGCCAAAACAACCGGTTTACCTAGTTCTAATAACTGCAGTGTCAAATATAAATTGCGCTCAAGCGAAGACGCATCTGCTACATCGATAATGACATCTACATCATCGCTGAGGATATACTGCCGCGAAACCTGTTCTTCCATCGTATACGATGTGAGACTATACGTTCCTGGCAAATCGACCAATTTATATAAATGGTCATGAAAACGCATGGCCCCTTCTTTTTTTTCAACGGTCACGCCCGGCCAGTTTGCAACTTTTAGATTCGCCCCCGTATAAGCATTGAACAATGTCGTTTTTCCACAGTTCGGATTGCCGACAAAGCCAATCGTAATACTATCTTTCATTCAGCGGCCTCCTTGACCTGAATATTTTCTGCAATACCACGGCCTATTGCAAAGCGCGTCCCGCGGACAAAAATTACTAAAGCACCATGTTCCTTACGATTCAATACCCGCACTGCCGTCCCAGCGATAATCCCCAGCGCTTCTAAGCGGCGTTCCAGCTGCAATGGTAAATCTATACACTCAACCACATAGGAATGATTGACTTTTCCCTCTTGTAAAACCATGTTGACCCTCCGTTATCTTTGAGCTCTTCTTATTATAACAAATGACAATACGACAGCAACTTAAAAAACAATGTATTCGTTTATTTTTAAATATTTATTTTCTCCTCGCAAGAATCGCATACTTATCCACATTTTTCAGCGAATAACTCTGTATATTCTGTGGATAACCTGTTGCTTTTTTAAAGTTATGCACAGGAAATTAACATTTTTACAAATACAATATGTTTCTTGCAGGAATACATTCTCTCTAAGCGAATATAAGTACTTTATATATAAGTGCGTTCGGGACTGATTTGAAACCCCAAGCGAGCTTAAGTTGATGAAGAAAAGGCTTTGTTCTTTTCAATCATTTACAAGATAAAACAGTGTAGCATGGAAGGATGGTAATTATGTTGAAATCAAAAAAAGGAAAAGCACTGGCCCTCTGTATGGCCGCGGCGCTCTCACTTTCCGCCTTAGCCGGATGCGGCAGTGAAAAAAGTGCTGAAAAAAAAGTAGTAAAGGTAGGTATTGTCCAACTTGTCGAACACAATGCACTTGATGCAGCCAATAAAGGTTTTGTTGACGGTCTGGCAAAAAGAGGCTATAAAGAAGGCGAAAATATTGAGTTTGACCGGCAAAATGCCCAAGCAGATCAATCGAATCTTCAAAATATAGCGCAGCGTTTCGTCAATAACAAAGTGGACTTGATTTGCGCAATCGCAACACCAGCCGCGCAGGCTGCCGCAAATCTCACAAAAGATATCCCCATCGTGGCAACCGCTGTCACAGACTATCAACAAGCTAAACTCGTTGCCAGTAACGAAGCCCCAAAAGGCAATGTCACCGGCACAACCGATATGAACCCAATAAAAGAACAAGTCGATTTATTACTCAAACTCGTACCAAATGCCAAAACGATTGGAACCGTATATTGTTCGAGTGAGGTCAATTCAGAGACACAAGTCAAGCTCATGAAAGAATATGCGCAGTCAAAAGGCCTGACCGTCATTGAAGCGACCGTATCAACCGTAAACGACATCCAGCAAGCCACCCAAAGCCTTGTCGGAAAAGTCGATGCAATCTATGAACCAACCGATAACATCATCGCCTCGGCGATGCCGACACTCGCAGCGATCACCAACCCGGCAAAGATTCCGGTAATCTGCGGCGAACCGAATATGGTCAAGGCCGGCGGCCTTGCTACCTACGGCGTTGATTACTACCAGCTAGGTCTCCAAACAGGAGAAATGGCCGCCGATATATTATCTGGCAAAGCAAAACCTGCCGACATGCCAATCCAGGCATTGAAAGAAATGAAATTGACCATTAACGAAACGAACGCGAAATTGCTTGGCATCACAATTCCAGCAGACATGCTCAGCTCCGCTGATCTCGTACAATGACTCAATAGACAGGTGCGTCGATCGCGCCTGTCTGTTTTTCTTATCAAACAAAAATTCCCTTCAATATGTTTTGTATTTTATAGGAGGTTTTCTTATGTTAGATCTTATTATCCCGACCATATCCCAAGGGCTTCTCTGGTCGATTCTCGCCCTGGGTGTATATTTAACGTTCCGTGTCCTCGACATTGCCGATCTGACCGTTGAAGGAAGC
>Ga0183099_1000295_pt1 | contig 39817 bp, 43 predicted proteins | sample Biomet1_FD_127788 | JGI IMG/M metagenome (GOLD analysis project Ga0183099, IMG submission 127788) | Microbial communities from bioreactor (seeded with anoxic lake sediment) at LBNL, California, USA - Biofuel metagenome 1 | ecosystem: Engineered > Bioreactor > Anaerobic > Unclassified ... | reverse complement strand
AAAAAGGTCATTGACAAAATGGCAGCCGTTTTTATTTTGCAGGGTTATCTTGACAGCTTGAAGTAGATGGCTTGACAGAAGGTTTTAACTAAGATAAAATGAAGAAAACCCTTGGGGAACGGTAGAAATACCCAATAAAAAGAAGAGGGCTGTGATATCGTCAAAGCTTTCGCCGAGGCGATAAAACAGCAGATACCGGGGACCAATATCGTTTTTTGGGATGAACGATTGTCAACGGTTGCAGCCGCTAAATCATTGATTGCGGCTGATGTAAGCCGGGCTAAACGCAAAAAGGTCATTGACAAAATGGCAGCCGTTTTTATTTTGCAGGGTTATCTTGACAGCTTGAAGTAGATGGCTTGACAGAAGGTTTTATCTAAGATAAAATGAAGAAAACCCTTGGGGAGCGGTAGAAATACCCAATAAAAAGAAGAGGTGATCTGAATGGCAGATGAAAAAGATTTAACAGTAGATGAAGAAGAAATGGTCGTTGTTATGACGGACGAAGAAGGCAACGAATTTTATTACCGGGAAGAAATGATTATTCCGGTCGGCGACGAAAAATATGCATTGCTCGTGGGCATCCATGACCATGATGAAGAACATGAACATGAACATTGTGGCTGCGGTTGCGGCGAAGGGGAAGACGATGAAGATGTTCTTATCGCTAAAATCGTGAAAAACGAACAGGGCGAAGAAGAATATGTCGATCCTACCGATGAAGAATTCGAAAAAGTCCAGACTGCATATGATGCCATTATGGATGAAGCCGAAGAAAAAGAATAAGATCATAGATTTGTTAGGCCGCCATCTTTAGGGATGGCGGTTTTTAATTTGTCCCTTTTGTTGTATTTTGCCAAGGTTTTTCGTATAATTATAGAATAGTTAACAAGGGATAGGAGATGTTTTTTTGTCGGAGATACATGAGAGACGGCAGATTTCTAAATGGGTGGTCCTGGGTGGTCTGCTGTTTTTAATTGCGGCGATTTTTACATATGGGAATTTGCAGCATCAACATGCTGTTCAGAGGGATTCTGATGAACAGTCGAAAGTATATATACGTATAGCCCCGGGCATGGATGCCGAACGCATCGGTGCACTCTTAAGGCAGCACGGCGTCATTGATAGTCAATACACCTTTCGGCTTATGGCTAAGCTCAATGGTTTTGACAGCCGCTTTAAGACAGGAGATTATCAGCTCCATAAACATATGGAAAACAAAGAGGTCTTGACGGTTTTGGTCAATGGACAGACCGCCACGCTCAAAGTCACTATACCAGAAGGCTATAGCGTCGAGCAAATTGCCAGGACGCTCGAAGAAAAAGGTATCGTTAAAGCAAAAGATTTTGAACGGACGGCTGAGGGGTTTAAGGCATATGATTATATGACGACGAACAGCGAGACTAAATACCGGGGGGAAGGTTTTTTATTCCCGGATACGTATGAAATCGCCGGGAATTTTAGCTCAGAAGACATCATGCAGATGATGGTCAAACAGTTTGATACAGAGCTTACAGCTGACATGAGAGAACGAGCTGAGGCAATGGGCCTGAGTATTCGACAACTTGTCATTTTGGCATCTTTGGTTGAAAAAGAGGCACAGGTCGAGGAAGACCGTCCAATTATTGCGCAGGTATTCATCAATCGACTGAAAAAAGAAATGCCGTTGCAGTCTTGTGCGACGATTCAATATATCTTAGGAAACCCAAAGGCAGAGCTTTCTATCCAAGATACAAAAATTGAGTCTCCGTATAATACTTATTTGCATCGGGGATTGCCACCGGGTCCGATTGCTAACCCGGGGATTGCCTCGATTAAAGCTGTGCTTTATTCGGAACCGACTGAGTACTTGTATTTTGTTGCCGACAAAAATGGAAAACACCATTTCAGCAGAACCTATGAAGAACATTTGGCAACGATTGACCAGGTGAGCTGATGGATGAATTATTAAAGGCGATGGAAGCCTATGCGGAAAAAGAACATGTACCGATTATAAATGAAAATGGTAAAGCTGTGCTAGTTGAGGCTGCTGCTGTGAAAAAAGCGAGACGTATACTGGAAATAGGCACAGCAATTGGATATTCTGCTTTGCTGCTGGCGAAAAACAGTGCGGCGGATGTTCAGATCATAACCCTTGAATTGAGTGACGAAAGAGCTGACCAGGCGGAAAAATTCATTGCGCAATCGCCCTATAAGAATCAAATAAAATTGCTTCGCGGTGATGCGGCGATAAATATGGAAATGCTGGAAGGTCCGTTTGATTTAGTGTTTATGGATGCGGCTAAAGGACAATATCCGGAATATTTCCGCCGCGTTTTGCCGCTTTTGGCAGATGATGCGATGATCATTGCGGACAATGTCTTGTTTCGCGGCTATGTCCGCAGCGAAGAAAAGCCGCCTAGGCGCTATAAAACGATTGTCAAACGACTGCGTGAGTATATAGAGCTCGTTGAGCAGCATATCGAGTTTACAACAAAGATTTATGAAAATGGAGACGGATTAGCAGTTTCCCAAAGGAGAAGAAATGTTAAAAAAACCTGAATTATTGGCCCCGGCGGGAAATTTAGAAAAACTCAAGATGGCCCTTCTGTATGGAGCAGATGCGGTTTATCTAGGAGGCAAGGCTTTTGGCTTGCGAGCTTTTGGTGGGAATTTTGATGACGATGAATTAAAAGAGGGGGTTGCTTTTGCCCATGCTTTAAAGAAAAAAGTATATGTGACGGTCAATATTTTCCCTCATAACAGTGATTTGCCAGCATTGCCTGCCTATTTGAAACGTTTAGAAGAGTTTGGCGTCGATGCAGTCTTAGTCGGTGACATCGGGGTGTTCATGATGGCTCGCCAGGCAGCTCCACGATTGGAAGTGCATATCAGCACGCAGGCGAATAATACGAATTGGGCAGCAGTCAATGCGTGGAAAGACCTAGGCGCTGCCAGAGTTGTTTTGGCCAGGGAAATGTCTTTGGCTGAAATAACAGAGATTCGCGAAAAGTCTTCCGTTGAGCTTGAGATGTTCGTGCATGGCGCGATGTGTATATCTTATTCAGGACGCTGCCTCATGAGCAACTATTTTACGGGAAGAGATGCTAACCGCGGCAGCTGTGCGCAGCCTTGTCGCTGGAAATACAGCTTGGTCGAAGAAAAGAGACCAGGAGAATATTTTGCGGTTGAAGAAGATGAAAGAGGCACCTATATCTTCAACTCGAAGGATATGTGCTTGTTGCCGCACATCGGTGAAGTCATCGAAAGTGGTGTAGACAGCCTCAAGATTGAAGGCCGCATGAAGAGTGTACACTATGCGGCGAGCGTCGTTAAAGCTTATCGCGAAGCTATTGATAGCTATTGTGAAGATCCGAAGGCTTTTAAAATCGAAGCATCCTGGCTCGAAGAATTAGAAAAAGTCTCGCATCGTTCGTATACGACAGGATTTTATTTCAATAAACCGACAGAAGATGATCAAATCTATGGGAATTCCTCATATTTACAGACATCTGATTTCATTGGGCTGGTATATTCTTATGATGAAAAAAGTGGTTATGCTACGGTAGAACAGCGCAACAATATGAAATGTGGGCAGGAAATTGAGGTATTTCAGCCAAAAGGCAAAGCTTTTCGGCAAAAGATCGAGACTATGCTTGACGAAAATGAACAGTCAATCGAAACGGCTCCGCATGCGCAGCAAATCGTCAAAATTAAAATGGATCAGCCGGTTAAACCGTATTCGATTCTCAGACGAGATGTCAAGTAATCAAGAGATCGCATGAAATAATCTTAGACAGGTGGTGTTTCCATGAAACAAGATTGTGTGAGATATTCAGCTATAGCCTCGGGTCGAGTCCAAGGTGTTGGTTTTCGCTGCTTTGTACAGAGCAGTGCGCGTGAACTCGGCATTACGGGTTGGGTGCGTAATATGGAAGATGGTACAGTGCATATGGAAATCCAAGGTGCGGGGAATCGGCTGGACGCCTTGGCTGCCAAAATTGAAAAGGGAAGTTGCTTTATCAAAGTGGAGAAGCTTTCTCTTGAAGAAATAGCGCTGCATCATGAAGAGATAGGGTTTACTGTACGCTATTAATTGTACTTGTTTTTTGTTATGCTGAAAAAATTGATTTTTAAAGATGGGCAGGGATGACGTTGAAAAAAATTCTTGTATTGCACGGACCTAATCTAAATCTTTTAGGGCGAAGAGAACCTCAAATCTATGGATCGCAGACCCTGGTTGACATCAATGGACTTTTGCTCGAGCGCGCTCAGCAAGCAGGGCTTATCATCGATTTTAAACAGAGCAATCATGAAGGTGTCTTAGTCGATGCGGTGCAGGCTGCAGGCGAAGAGGGCTACAACTTCATCATTATCAATGCGGCGGCCTTTACGCATTATAGCATCGCTCTTCGAGATGCTTTGGCGGCAATTGAGGTGCCGGCAATTGAAGTGCATTTGTCAAACATTCATAAACGCGAGGAGTTTCGGCATCATTCTGTGATTGCACCAGTTGTCATGGGGCAGATTTGTGGATTTGGAGCCGACAGCTATATGGCGGCACTGGAAGTCGTCATTCGAAAACTAAAGTGAGGAGTCTTTTTTGTGGATACAAGACTAGATAAGTTACGTGATTTTTTAAAAGTAAAGGGAATTGACGGAGTTATCATTAATAAACTGGAAAACTTGCATTATTTTAGTGGCTTTACAGGCGATGATACGATGCTGCTCGTTTCGGCGGAACAAGCAGAGCTCATCACCGATTTTCGCTATGTCGAGCAAGCGCAGCAGCAGACAAAATCTTTTGTTGTCATTGAACAAAAGCAGGGTTTGTTAAAAGCTGTAGCAGAACAGGTGCAAAAAAATGGTTTGAAGAAAATCGGTTTTGAAGGAGCGTCTTTAAGCTATAATGATTTTTCATCGCTGCATGAGCTCATGCCAGAGGTCAGCTTGGATGTTCCGGTCAAGCTCGATGAGCTTCGCATGATCAAAGACCAAGCGGAGCTGGCTCTTTTGCGGCAGGCTGTAGCAATCAGCGATGCAGCCTATGCAGAAATATTGAAATTCATTCGGCCGGGAGTCCGCGAAATAGATGTAGCTGTCGAGCTTGAAGGCTGCATGCGCCGTTTGGGATCACAGAAACCGGCGTTCACGACCATTGTCGCATCGGGACGGCGTGGAAGCCTTCCGCATGGTTTTGCTACAGAAAAGTTGATTGTTGACGGAGAATTTGTTACAATGGATTTCGGTGCTGTTTACCAAGGGTATCATTCTGATATTACTCGTACTGTTTGCGTCGGTACAGCAGATGAAAAACAGCGAGAGATTTATGAGGTCGTTTTAAAGGCTCAACAATTAGGTGTGAGACAGGTTCAAGTCGGAAAAAGCGGCAAAAGCGTGGACGAGGATGTTCGTCGTTACATTATGAATGCAGGGTATGGCCGGTATTTTGGCCATGGGCTTGGGCATAGTGTCGGTTTGGAAATCCACGAGGAACCGCGTTTGTCACCATCGAGCAATTGTGAGCATTTAGTAGAAAATATGCTGGTTACAGTAGAGCCGGGAATTTATATTCCAGACTGGGGCGGCATACGGATTGAAGATACTGTTTTGGTTACTGCTGATGGCGGGAAGCCGCTGACACAGAGCAGTAAACAGTTGATTGAAATTAAATAGAATGAAAAGATCCGATTGGATTAAGTGGAGGGCGTAAGATAATGATTTCGAGTACAGATTTTCGCACGGGTTTGACAATTGAATTTGATAATGGTGTGTGGCAGATTGTTGATTTTCAGCATGTAAAACCAGGTAAAGGTGCAGCATTCGTCAGAACAAAGATCAAGAACGTGCAGACCGGAGCGGTCGTTGAACGCACATTCAACCCGAATGAAAAAATGCCAGCCGCACATATTGAAACGCGTGCTATGCAGTTCTTGTATGAAGCAGATGGTTTGTATACATTCATGGACAATGAATCCTATGAACAGACTGAACTGACAAAAGACGTTCTTAGTTCGGCACTCAATTACTTGACGGAAAACATGGACATAAATTTCCAGGTCTACAAGGGCACGATCATCGGCATTACGCTGCCGAATTCCGTTAATCTTAAAATCGTTGAATGTGAACCGAGCGTAAAAGGGGATACGGCTACAGGCGCTACGAAACTGGCGACTCTTGAAACAGGCTACAGCGTTAAAGTACCGCTCTTTATCAATGAAGGCGATGTACTGAGAATCGATACCCGTACAGGGAATTATATCGAAAGAGCTTGATAAGAGAATAAAAATCCGCTGACGGGGTATTGTACCGCAGCGGATTTTTTTTTTCGATAGCAGGAAATGATTGAGAAAGCAGCGAATTGACAACTAATATGAATACATAAACGATGCATGTTTTAACGAAAGTTTGTATATTTAATATTTGTTTGTTATAATTTAAGTATTATAACAGAGAATGTTGTCTAAAATAAAAGGGGGCTTTATCATGGAAAATGCAGCGGGGAAAAAAGACGTATTGAATTCTTTGGGGTCGATTCGCATCGCTGATGAAGTAGTCAGCATCATTGCCGGCTTATCAGCTACTGAAGTAGACGGCATTGCTGGAATGAGCGGTGGATTGGTTGGCGGCATTGCAGAGCTTTTAGGCAAGAAAAATTTTGCTAAAGGGGTAAAAGTCGAAGTTGGCGAACGTGAAGCTGCCGTGGATTTGTTCATCATCGTGAAATACGGTGTGCGTATACCAGACGTTGCTTTGGCCGTACAGGAGAATGTCAAGCAGGCTATTGAAACGATGACGGGTCTTTCTGTTGTTGAAGTCAATATCCATGTACAAGGTGTGGGGTTTCCTGAAGAAGCAAAAGAAGAAGAAGTTCGGGTGCGCTGACTGAAGGAGAGGCATATATATGGGGATCATAAATCGGATTTTGCTGTTTTTTTACACCATAGGAATAGCCCTGCTATCTTTGGGCGTCATTGTACTTTGTTTGCAGGTCGTTCCGGCAAGTTATGCCTGGAATGAATTTTTGTATCTTTGCGGGCGATGGGAAACAGGCGTTGCAGCATTCGTGGTTTTTTTGATCAGCATTGAGCTTTTTGGTTTGACCTTTGCGGGTAAAGCCAAGAAGACGCGCAGTGATAAAGATGCGCTGATTGTCCATGGAGAACTTGGTGAAGTCAAAGTTGCAGTCGATGCGATCCGTAATCTTGTCGATCGTACGACGCGATGTGTTCACGGAGTGCGAGACGTCAAGGCAAAGGTTGAAGCGCAGGTTCCCAAAGATTCGCCTGAAGCATCAGCTGTTGTCAATATTGAGCTTAAATTGGTGATCGGACAAGAAAGCAATGTAGCCGAAGTGTCGGATGAAATTCAAAAACAGGTAAAAAGGCATTTACAGGATTTTATTGGAATCCGGGATTTTAATCTGAATATCGTAATCGGGGATATATCAAATGCCGCAATTACGAAGCAGCGCGTTATGTGAAATCGCATGACGCAATGAGGTGACGGGATGAAAGAAGATGTGAAGCAGTTAATAAAGCATATTTGGGAAAATCACCGTGGCAAGGCAGTTGGCACATTACTGGGCATTGTCTTGGGAGCGGCGATTTTGTTCATCGGTTTTTGGAAAACCGTGTTTATTTTGCTTTGCGGGGTTATCGGCTTATATATTGGAATCAAAGTCGATCGCAATGAGAATGTTTTTGAAAGTTTAGAAAGATGGTTTCCCCCGTTTTTTCGCCGTTGATTTTAGTTGTTGAATTTCATAGAAATTCGTTATTTGGAGAAGTAAAAGGAAGGTAATTTATGAGTCGTAGACAAGCCAGAGAAGTAGCCTTACAGGCATTATTTCAATTGGATTTTAATGAAGGAAAACAAGAAGCTGCTGTAGAGGCAGCTTTGGGCGAGTCTGTTGTGCTGGCCGATAAAGATCGTGAATATGCAAAGTCCATCGTAGAGGGTGCGCAGTGCAATTTGATTGAAATCGATGCTTTGATCACAAAGCATTCGCGCGAATGGAAAGTGGCCAGAATGTCAGGCGTTGATCGTAACATCACGCGTATAGCTGTCTTTGAAATGAAGTTCGGAGAAGAAGCAATCGATCCTAAGATCGTCATCAACGAAGCTGTTGAGATGGCGAAAAAATTCGGGACAGATGATTCCGGACGTTTTGTCAATGGCATCTTAGGTGCTATGCTCAAATAACAATAGTAAAAATTCGCCAGGCGGTGGCCTGGCTTTTTTCTTATTTTACAGCGAGGAGCATTGTTTTGGATATTCGCAGCGTCAGTGAGATAACGAAGTATATAAAAAATATAATGGAGCAGGATTTTATCTTGTCTCGGGTGATGATCCGCGGAGAAATATCCAATTTCAAGCAATATTCTTCCGGCCATTGCTATTTTACAATAAAAGATGCAAATGCAGCGTTAAAAGCGGTCATGTTTCGCAGCCGAGCAGACCATTTGAAGTTTTTGCCCGTAAATGGAATGAAGGTAGTGGCGTCGGGCAGTATTTCTCTTTATGAACGCGATGGTGCTTATCAGCTTTATGTGCAAAACCTTCTGCCGGAAGGTGCAGGAGAACTTAGCCTGGCTTTTGAACAACTTAAGACGAAGCTTTCAGAAGAAGGTCTTTTTTCGGCAACTCGAAAGCAGGCAATGCCCCAGTTTCCTAAAATAATAGGGGTAGTAACTTCGCCGAGCGGTGCGGTACTCAGGGATATTTACCGTGTGGCCAAGCGCCGAAATCCAATGGTGAAGCTAGTCTTATATCCGGTTCAGGTGCAAGGCGAGCAGTCTGCTGGGCAGATCGTTCGAGCCATTTCTTTTTTCAATCGAAAGTATCCGGTGGATTTGTTGATTGTTGGTCGTGGTGGCGGTTCGATGGAAGATTTATGGTCTTTTAATGAGGAACAGGTCGTTCGGGCGATTGCAGCGTCTAGGCTTCCGATTATTTCGGCAGTCGGTCATGAAACAGATTATACGCTGGCTGATTTTGCAGCAGACCTTCGTGCGGCAACACCGTCGCAGGCGGCTGAATTGGCTGTTCCTGATGGGCGCGAACTCAGACGATATATCAATTCCTTGCGTCAGCAACTAAAAACAAAAGGTCTTGCACTTTTGCGCAGCAAACGCCATCGTTTGGAAGTTTGTCAAAAAAGCAAAGCGATGAAATCGCCGCAGATAATGCTGCTGGATAAGCGCCAACGATTGGACTATGCACTGGAAAAGCTGCAAAGAGCAGCAGGCGATCGTCTGAAGGCCAAACAGCATAAATTACAAGTTTCGATGGAACGATTATCCATGCTCGATCCACTTAAGGTGTTGAAGCGAGGGTATGGGGTTGTTGAGACAGAGAAGAAAATTGTCCGCAAGATTGCCGAGGTGAAACCCGGCAGCAAAATTAAAGTTTTGTTGTCCGATGGCAGTTTTACTGCAATTGTCGATGAAGTTAGAGAGGGGAATAGCAATGGCGAGGGGTAAAAAAATATCGTTTGAAGAAGCTCTTAGTGGTTTAGAAGAGATTGTTGCTGAATTAGAAGATGGGGATATTGCATTAGCGGATCTTTTGGATAAATACACGCAGGGCGTGAAGTTTTCCGAGGCGTGTTTAAAGGAAATCAATGCAGCTGAAGAAGCTATGGATTTGGTTATTCAGGAAAGTGCTGATGGATTTGAAGAATCTGAACTGCATATAGAAGGAGAATGAGCATGCTCAAAACATATTGGAAAGAAAAAATAGAATTGGTTGAAGACGAATTGAAAAATTTGCTGCCAGAAAATACAGCGCTCTCAGCAAAACTTTGTGAAGCGATGAATTACAGCTTGCTCGCAGGTGGGAAACGCCTTAGACCGATATTATTGATGGCGGCAGCGGATGCGGTTGGTTCTTCAGGCGAGAAATTTCTGCGTTCGGCCTGTGCGTTAGAAATGATACATACGTATTCTTTGATCCATGATGATTTGCCGGCGATGGATAACGATGATTACCGTCGCGGTAAATTGACCAATCATAAGGTGTTTGGCGATGGGATCGCTGTTTTAGCAGGCGATGCTTTATTGACCGCGGCTTTTACTATTTTATCCGGGCAAAAGGATGTTTCTGCGGAAAAAATTCTTCGTGTAATTGCTGAAATGAGCAAGGCTGCAGGACCTAATGGCATGGTTGGCGGGCAGGTTATCGATTTGCTGTCGGAAGATAAGAAAATCGATATGGAAACTCTTCAGCAGATGCATATGGCAAAAACCGGAGCTCTTTTTTCAGCGGCGATCCGCTGTGGAGCGATTTTAGGAGAGGCCAGTGAAGAGCAATTGACGGCACTGTCTCTTTATGCTGAAAAATTTGGTTTGGCATTTCAAATAACAGATGATATTCTCGACGTTACGGGGTCATCAGATAAAATAGGTAAACCGGTAGGCAGCGATGAGCGCAATCATAAATCGACTTATGTGACTTTGACATCTCTAAAAAGTGCACAACAATTAGCTGAAGACACGGTAGCAGAAGCTTTGGAAGCTTTACGGATTTTCGGAAGCGAAGCAGATTTTTTAAGGGGAATCGTAAAATATCTCATTACACGTGATAAGTAAGACAGACAAAAAAAGAAAGCATGTGAGAAAATGAGCCATATATTAGAGACAATAGAAAATCCACAGCAGCTGAAAAATTTATCGCTGCAGCAATTAGAAAAACTTGCTTTGGAGATCCGAAGCTTTATTATAGAAAATGTGGCACGGACAGGGGGACATTTGGCACCAAGCTTAGGTGTCGTTGATTTGACGATAGCCTTGCACCGTGTCTTTAATTGTCCTCAAGATAAAATTGTTTGGGATGTTGGGCATCAAGCCTATGCGCATAAAATCTTGACCGGTAGACGCGACCGCTTCTTTACCTTGCGGCAAAAAGACGGTATTACAGGTTTTCCCCGCCGGGCAGAAAGTGAATATGACAGCTTTGGCGTGGGACATTCGAGCACATCGATTTCAGCAGCCTTGGGCATGGCGATTGCCCGTGACCTCAATAGAGAAAACCACCATGTTTTAGCCGTGATCGGCGATGGGGCACTTACTGGTGGCGAAGCCTTTGAGGCACTCAATCATGCAGGCGATCTCGGTAAGAATTTGATTGTGATTTTAAATGACAATGAGATGTCGATTGATCCCAATGTAGGAGCTTTGTCAGAATATCTTTCTAAAATGAGGACGGCACCACAGTATAACCGGGCAAAAAAGGATTTTGGCGGGCTATTGAAAAGCATTCCGCACATTGGCGGTACCGTCTTAAAAACGGCCGAACACATAAAAGACAGCGTGCGGTTTTTTCTTGTACCAGGCGGCTTATTTGAAGAAATGGGCTTTACTTATATAGGACCTATTGATGGACATAATATAGAGCTTTTACTTGAAGTGCTTGAACAGGCAAAGCAGATGGATGGACCACTGCTCATCCATGTTCGGACAAAAAAAGGCAAGGGTTATTTGCCTGCGGAAATAGAACCGGATAAGTTCCATGGCATAGGGAAATTCAATATGACGACGGGAGCTGTTCTAAAAAAAGCAGGGATGCCTCCTTCTTATACGGATGTTTTTGGTCAGGCGCTGCTTGATTTGGCAGATGAAAACGAGGCTATTGTGGCAATTACAGCAGCAATGCCATCGGGGACGGGCCTCAAACGTTTCAGTAAGGTATTTCCAAAGCGTTTTTTTGATGTCGGCATAGCAGAGCAGCATGCAATGACGTTGGCAGCTGGTTTGGCGGCAGGCGGTAAGCAGCCGGTCATTGTTCTTTATTCTACTTTTGCCCAAAGAGCATATGACCAGATTCTTCATGATGTGTGTTTGCAAAATCTTCCGGTTGTTCTCTGCCTTGACAGGGCAGGTGTCGTTGGTGAAGATGGCCCGACGCATCATGGCGTTTTTGATATTTCCTATTTACGGGCAATGCCAAACCTTACGATCATGGCACCAAAAGATGAAAATGAATTAAGAAAAATGCTAGCAACAGCTTTTTCTTTGAAACATCCAGTGGCGATTCGCTATCCAAGAGGGTCTGCTCGCGGCGTTGCTATTGATTCTTCCTTTGAAACTTTGCCGGAAGGCAAAGCGGAACTTTTGCAAAGTGGCGGGAAAATCGCTTTTTTTGCGCTGGGGACTATGGTTGAAACCGCGGAAAAAGCCGCAGAAATCTTAAAACAAGAGGGAATAATGACAACGGTTGTCAATGCCCGCTTTGCTAAACCTTTGGACGAAGCCATGTTAAGAGATTTGGCTGGACAGATGGATTTGATCATAACGATGGAAGAAAATGTGTTGGCTGGCGGATTCGGTTCAGCTGTACTTGAATTTTTAAACGGAGAAAAGCTGCGCGCACCACAAATACAGTGTCTTGGTTTTCCCGATACATTTGTTGAACAAGGATCGAGAAGCGAGCTCTTACAGATGTATAAGCTTACAGAGCAAGATGCAGCAGCTGTGGTACGGACTTTTTTGCAAGACAAGAATAATAGGGGATAGACAAATGGCAAAACAAAGATTAGATGTACTCCTCGTAGAACGAAACTTAGTGCCAAGCCGAGAACGCGCGAAAACGACGATCATGGCCGGCCTGGTTTTAGTTGATGGACAAAAGATAGATAAAGTCGGAACACTTGTAAAGCCAGAGGCAGAGCTAAGGGTTCTTGGCGATAGCATTGGCTATGTCAGCCGTGGCGGGCTTAAACTGGCAAAGGCGATAGAGGTTTTTGGGGTGGAACTTCAAGGCAAGGTCGTCGCTGATATCGGAGCCTCGACTGGCGGCTTTACCGATTGTTCTTTACAAAATGGAGCACAAAAAGTGTATGCCATTGACGTAGGCTATGGACAATTGGCGTGGTCGTTGCGAAGTGATGCGCGTGTCATCAATATGGAACGCACGAATATCAGAAATGTTGAACCAAAAGATTTGGCGGAATTGCTGGATTTTGCATCCATCGATGTGGCATTTATTTCCCTGGAAAAGGTGCTGCCATCGGCAAAAAACTTACTTTTGCCCACAGGTGAGCTGGTGGCTTTGATAAAACCGCAGTTTGAAGCGGGACGGGAAAAAGTCGGCAAAAAAGGGGTCGTGCGTGACCCGGCAGTTCACGAAGAAGTCATACGAAAAATTGTGGATTTTAGCCAGACTATAGGATTTTTTCCGCGCAATTTGACGTTCTCACCGGTAAAAGGTCCGGAGGGCAATATAGAATATCTTATCCGGCTTGATTTCAATGAGATAGCTGGCTGCGCTGTAAATGAAGAGCAGATTTTGGCAGTAGTGGAATCGGCACATCAAGGGCTTGATAAGCCGGGACAGCATAAATAAACAGAAATTTGGTGAGATAAATGCTGAAAATCGGTGTTTTTCCTAATATAGATAAAGAGAATGCTGCAACTGTTTTGCGGCGTGTGGTCAACTTTTACCGCGGCAAAGATGTAAAAATCATGTTGCCGCAAGATGCTGCAGTTTTTTTTAATTATGAAGAACTTGGCACGAAAGATATTGAAACGGAAAATTTGGACTTGGCTATCAGCATCGGCGGGGATGGGACTCTTTTAGGGGTTTGCCGTCGGCTCACCGTAAAAAGTGTGCCGGTATGTGGTATCAATATCGGCCATTTTGGTTTTTTGGCCGATATTGAACTGTCCGAGGTCGAAAGCCGCCTAGCTAAAATATTGCTCGGTGATTATCGCATAGAAGAACGGCTCATGTTGACAGGACTCATCAAACGCGGTGATGATATCCGTTTTGTCGGCAATGCAATCAATGATGTCGTGCTTGCCAAAGGTGGTGTTGCTCGTATGCTGCATCTAGGGCTTAGTATAGACGATTATAGAATTGCTGATTACAAGGCAGATGGACTTATTGTATCGACGGCAACAGGTTCGACAGCGTATTCGCTGTCAGCTGGCGGTCCTATTATAAATCCGAAGCTCAAGGTCTTATTGGTGACACCAATCTGTCCGCATACGTTTAACGTGAGACCGATGATCATAGATGAAAATGAGGAAGTTCGAGTACATATCGCAGCGGTGCACCAGGATATCTTATTGACATTTGACGGACAAGAAAGCTTTCGCCTATTGCCGGGTGACGAAGTGATTGTGAGAAAATCGACATCGAAGGCGAAAATCGTAAAGTTTGAAGATAAAAATTATTATCATACCGTTCGGACGAAATTATGGCGGGGTGATGACTCTTGCAGCTGAGCAGCAGTGCGATAGCAGTAGTGCATAGCTTACTGCTCAATAGACTCGAAACAGCTGAAATCATTGTGGACGCGACAACAGGTAATGGCGGCGACACGATGTTCTTAGCGGAAAATTCAAAGGCTGAAGCTAAGATCTATGCGTTCGATATTCAAAAAGAAGCATTGAAGGCCGCTAAGGTCCATACGGAAAAATATCAAGGCAAGATTCAATTCATCTTGGCTGACCATGCTGCAATTAAAGATCATGTGGTTGAAAAGATTGACGTAGCGATGTTCAATTTGGGGTATTTACCGGGTGGAAGCCATGGGCTGACAACTCAAGAAAAATCTACAGTGCCTGCGGTTCAAACTGTACTAGATCAGCTTAGCCTCAATGGTTTGCTGGCGATTGTAGCTTATCCCGGTCATGAGGAAGGCTGCAAAGAACAGGCAGCTTTAGAAAATGTATTAATAAAACTCCCTTGCAGTGATTTTACAGTGGGCTGCTATAAAATGATAAATCACAAAGCGGCGGCCCCGCTTTTATATTTAATAGAAAAAGTCAGGAGATGAGACGATGAAGGCTATACGTCATGCTAAAATTAAAGACATCATTGAAAATGCAGTCGTGGAAACCCAGGAAGATTTGGCAGAAGCCCTGCGCAAACAACATATAGAGGTGACGCAGGCAACCGTATCTAGAGATATCAAGGAATTGATGCTCATAAAAATACCTACAGGTGATGGTCGGTATCGCTACGCTTATCCTTTAGAGAAAAATATGGTGTTTTCAAAAAACCGCATGGCGCGGATGTTTCAAGATTCGGTGACCGGCTTGAACTATAGTGAGAATATTGTTGTGATAAAAACCTTGCCCGGAGCTGCAAATGCTGTAGCATCGACACTTGATTACGCTAAATGGCCGGAAATCATCGGTACGGTTGCCGGCGATGACAATATCCTCGTTGTCATCAAACCGATTGAGGCTGTGCCTGAAATTCTGAAGAAATTAGAGACACTGCTGGGTTAAGTTATTTTCATGAGGAGAGATGGTGCTTCCTATGCTGAAAACGTTAACGGTATGGAATTTTGCGTTGTTAGAGCATGTACAAATAGATTTTAATAGCGGACTTAATATTCTGACAGGAGAAACCGGCGCAGGAAAATCAATTTTGATTGACTCTTTGGGCGTCATTTTAGGTCGCAGGATGTCAGCAGAAAATATACGCACGGGTTGCGATTGGCTTAGAGTCGAGGCCGTGTTTGACCTTTCAAAACAAGCACAGATACATGGATTTATGGCCGAGGCCAATATTATCGATGAAAGCGATGCATTGATTCTGACACGCCAAATCACGCGAACCGGTAAAAATACGATACAAGCAAATGGCTGTCATATCACATTGCAGCTTTTAAAACAGCTTGGCACACTTTTGATTGACATCCATGGTCAAAATGAAAATCAGGCGTTGTTGACAAACGAAAATCAATTTGCCTTGCTGGAAAATTATTGGCCGGCTATTGTCCCGCAATTGAAAGAATACCGGCAATCGTATCGTACTTGGCAAAGTCTCAATGATTTGCTGGCACAGAAAAAGACGGCATCGCGAGAATATGCACAGCGACTCGATATGCTGCGTTGGCAAACCAATGAAATTGAAGCAGCAAAGCTTGAGATCGGTGAGGATGAAAAGCTTGAAGCAGAAATCAAGGTCTTGTCCAATGCCGAAAAGATCGCGGAATATGTAAAATCATCGCATCGTTTGCTTGAATCCGGAGATAAGAACCATGCAGGTGTTCTTGGTGGATTGGCGCAGATCAAAAACAATTTGGAAGCGCTGGCTCGTTATGATGACAAGCTGAATAATGCACTGCAGCTGGTGAGTGAAGCCGCCTGCCAGCTGCAAGAATGTTCTTATGAAATCCGAGATTACGGAGAAAATATAGAGTATACTCCAGAACGGCTCGATAAATTGCAGCTTAGAATGGACGAAATCTATAAACTCAGAAAAAAATACGGAGCCACAATCGAGCAAGTTTTGGCGCATTATGAACAAGCACGAAAAGAATTGTCTGAGATTGAAAACTATGATGATATTTTGCTGCAATTGCAAAAAGATATCGAGGCAGCTCAAAAAGAAATGGGGGCAAAAGCCCAAATATTGACGGATCTTCGCCAAGCGGCGGCTAGCCAGCTTTCGGGAGAGGTAGAAAAACATCTGCTATCTTTGGGCATGCCAAAAGCACATTTTGTCATTGAAATTTCTCCGGCGGCGAAATTTACGGCCAATGGTTTTGATGGCATCGATATGCTGTTTTCCGCAAATTTAGGCGAAGAGGCAAAACCAATCCGAAAAGTTGCCTCTGGGGGAGAATTGTCGAGAATAGCACTGGCGGTGAAAGCGGTTACAGCAGCCAGGGACTCTGTTGATGTCATGGTCTTTGATGAAATCGACACGGGAATCGGCGGCAAGACTGCACAAATGGTTGCCGAACGCATAGCTCTCGTTGCCGCCTACAAGCAGGTTCTATGCATAACCCATTTGCCACAGATTGCCTGTATGGCAGATGTCCATCTTTATATTGATAAACAAGTCAGAAATGATAAGACGGTAACGGAAGTCAAACGATTGTCGACAAGCGAGCAGTTAAATGAGATTGCCAGAATGGCGTCTGGCATTGATATCACAGCCGCATCTCTTGACAATGCCTTGGAAATGCTGGATAATGCAAAAATGAAGAAGGATAGACAGCGGGCCGATATCGAGAAAAAATGATCGTTCCGGGAAAATAGAGAGGGAAACAAAATGGATGAAGAATTATTAGAAACAAAAATCAGTTCTGAGGATATATACGATGGAACTTTGCTGCATGTAAAACGAGATGTAGTAAAGCTGCCAAATGGTAAGGAAGCTGTCAGGGAATGGATCAAGCATCCGGGCGCATCCGCAGTGATTCCGGTATTGCCAAACGGAGATATCATCATGGTACGGCAGTATCGTCATCCGATTGGGCAGATTACTTTAGAAATCCCCGCGGGAAAGCTCGATTCAGCAGAGGAAGATCCACTTAGCTGTGCTAAGCGTGAGCTTAAAGAAGAAACCGGCTACGAAGCCGATATTTTTACAAAGCTGTCGACGATTGCTACGACTGTGGGGTTTTCCAATGAAAAAATACACATTTATGCAGCTATGGGCCTTACGGCAGGTAAACAGTGCCCCGATGAGGACGAGTTTATCAATATTAAGCAAATACCGTTAAAAACAGCGTTAACTATGATCGCTGATGGAACGATTTATGATGCAAAATCAGTGACAGCAATTTTGCTGCTCCATAATATGCTGGCAAAAAAAGCGTAAGCAAGAAGGAGGTCTTTTATGTTTGGTCCGGATATGATTTTTGGTATTCCTGGTTTGTTGATCGCGATGACGATCCATGAATATGCACATGCACGCGTCGCCGTTGCGATGGGGGATTTTACGCCACGGCTCGGTGGGCGATTGACCCTTAATCCAGTGGCACATATAGATCCGATTGGGCTTTTAATGCTCTTTGTTGCACAATTTGGCTGGGCAAAACCGGTGATGATCAACCCGCGCAATTTCAATGATTGGCGAAAAGGCGAGCTGTATGTTTCTTTGGCCGGCCCGGCAGCTAATTTGCTGGTGGCGATCAGCGCTGCGATCTTGATTGGGGTTTCGCTGAAGCTTCACCTCGGGCAGCCGTGGCTTTACCATGTATTGCAGCTCATCGTTATCTATAATATCAATTTTGCTGTATTCAACATGATACCATTGCCGCCACTTGATGGCTCAAAGGTCTTGATGGTTTTTTTGCCGGGAGAATGGGCGTATAAACTCGCAGGCCTTGAACGATACAGCTTTTTGATTTTGATTGCCTTGGTTTTTACGAATGTTTTGGGCGTGATTATGCATCCTATCCAAAGAGGATTGATGGAAATCATGTCTACGATTGTGTCATTTATAGTATAGGGGGAGATTTTTTTGAGTAAGGGTCTTATTTTTAGTGCTATGCAGCCTTCGGGTAAGTTTCATTTGGGAAATTATATGGGAGCATTGGAAAACTGGGTAAAACTGCAAAATGATTATGAATGTATTTTTTCAATCGCAGATTTGCATGCATTGACGAGTGCGTATAATGATACGAGCAAAATCCCGGAGAATATCCAGGATATGATATTGGACTGGCTCGGTGCAGGGCTTGATCCGGAAAAAAATACAATCTTTGTGCAATCGCAGGTAAAAGAACATGCAGAACTTCATCTGCTGCTTTCGATGATGACACCGCTGTCTTGGTTAGAAAGAGTTCCAACGTATAAAGATAAGCTCCAGCAGCTTGGCGATCAAGGCAAAGACATCAATACGTATGGCTTTTTGGGCTATCCGGTTTTGATGACCGCCGACATTCTTTTATATAAAGCTGGTTTTGTGCCAGTAGGCGAAGACCAAAATCCACATTTGGAACTAGCTAGAGAAATCGCTCGTCGATTCAATAATATGTATGAGCCGATTTTTGTCGAACCAAAGGGATTGATGAGCCGCGCTGCGGTATTGCCGGGGTTGGATGGCCGCAAAATGAGTAAATCCTACGGCAATACGATTCCGTTTGCATCGAGTCCAGATGAGATCCGCGAAAAAACACGCATGATCATTACCGACCCACAGCGTATCAAGAAAACGGATAAAGGCAACCCGGATGTTTGCGTGGCATTTAAATTCCATAAATTATTTAACAAAGAAGAGGTCGCTGAAATCGAAGCGTCCTGCCGTCAAGGCGAAATTGGCTGTGTTGCCTGTAAAAAGCGCTTGGCTGAGAGAATGGTGGATCTCTTAGCGGATATGCATGTGCGCCGAGAAGCGTACGCGAAGAACCCGCAGCGCATCAAAGAAATTCTTGACGAGGGTGCGAAGAAAGCAAGGATTTATGCAGCAGCAACAATGGAAGAGGTTCGCACAGCGATGCATTTGTAAGCGTCATGCAAGAATATACGATAAAATTAGATGCATTTGAAGGTCCGATGGACTTGTTGATGCATCTAATCGAAAAAAATAAGATCGATATCTATGATATTCCGATAGCTGAACTTACAGAGCAGTATATGGAATATTTGGCGAAGTTCAAGGAGTTCAATATTGAAATCGCCAGTGAATTTCTTGTCATGGCAGCGACTTTGCTGCAAATTAAATCCAGGATTTTGCTGCCTAAGGTAAAAAAAGAGGCTGCAATAGAAGATGAGGCGGATCCACGGCAAGAATTGGTGGATCGGTTACTTGAATATCGGAGATTTAAAGAGGTAAGTGCGGTTCTTGACGAGTTGGCAAAGGCGCAGGAAAAATTCTTTTTTCGTGCACCGACCGATTTGCCGATAGCACACCTGCCGCCTGAGAATATGGATGTTGGTTTATTGTGGCAAGCATTTCAAACGGTTTTGGAAGCACAGCTGCCGCCATCGGTCAGCCTTGTAAAGCGCGAGCAATTCAGCGTACAAGATAAAATGGCAGATATTTTATTGCTGCTGACGCAAAAGCACTCGGAAGAGGGAATTCGTTTTGTCGATGCTTTTATTCGAGCCGGAACGAAAAGTGAAGCAATCGTGACTTTTTTGGCACTGTTAGAGCTGATTAAGCTAAAACGAGTCTGTATCAGGCAGGTACATGCTTTTTCTGATATTTATATTAAGTCGAGGAATGGTGAAATATAATGTTTTATACAGAGTTGAAGGCGCCCTTGGAGGCACTTTTATTTGTCAGTGGCGACCCTGTGCCGGTTGGACATTTGGCTGATATTCTGCAAATCGACCGAGCCAATGTCGAAGAGCTGCTCTTGCAGCTGCAGTCGGACATGGAAGCTAAAGATCGGGGACTGACGATCATTAAAGTGGCTGGGGGTTACCAGATTTGTACGAAACCAGAATTTTCACCACATTTAGAGAAGCTGACGCAGGTCATGGATAAAAAATTATCAGCGCCAGCACTGGAAACGTTGTCTATCATCGCGTTTAAGCAACCGATTACAAAACAGGAAATCGAGGATATCCGTGGTGTCAGAGTAGACCGTGTGCTTGGAAAACTTGTAGATCGGAGTCTTATCAAGGAAGCTGGTCGGAAAAAAGTCATCGGAAGACCAATTTTATATGAGACTACAGAAGAATTTCTCAAGTGCTTTGGTTTGGCAGATCTTAATGATTTACCGGCCTTACCGGATGAAGTGTACACCGATTAAGGCAAAGAGCATTGCAGTTGTTGTGATGCTCTTTGCTTTGTGTAAAAAATCCTTGACGGAAATTGGCTGGGATAGCTATAATATTAAAGGTGCAAGCGCGAAAGGATGGAATGATTTGAAGGGGATTTTTTCTTTTTTTATAAGCTGTTTTATTTGTCTGATGATTTTAAGTCATGCACGAGCAGAAGCAGCAATTCAGTTGCCGGAAGTCACGGCGAAGTCTGCTATTGTAATAGAAGCAGCGACAGGTAAGGTACTTTATGAAAAAGATGCGGAAGCACAGCGCTATCCGGCCAGTACGACAAAAATCATGACGTTGATCGTTGCCTTGGAAAATGGCAATTTGGATGATATCGTGACGGTCAGCAATAATGCATCGCAAACAGAAGGTTCGACTTTATGGCTTGAGCCTGGCGAGAAAATGAAATTGTCTGATTTGCTTTATGGGATGATGCTCGTATCGGGAAACGATGCTACCGTTGCGGTAGCGGAGCATATCGCAGGGTCTGTAGATGCTTTTGCAAAAATGATGACAGCTAAAGCACGCGAAATCGGGGCAGTGAATACATCATTTGTCAACTCAAGCGGCTTGCCGGATCCAGCGCATTACACGACAGCACATGATATGGCGTTGATTGCAGCCTATGGCTATAAGAATCCGATGTTTGCTCAGATTGTCAGTACGAAAGAACGACAAGTTCCATGGACCGGAAAACCGTACAATCGTCAACTTGACAATGAAAATAGGATGCTTTGGCTCTATGATGGCGGAAATGGCGTAAAGACAGGTTATACGGATGCTGCTGGTCGTTGTTTGGTTTCAGCGGCAAATCGAAATGGTGTACAGCTCATTTCAGTTGTATTCGATAGCACCTATATGTGGAATGATTCAATTGCTTTGCTGAACTATGGTTTTCCTCAATTGAATCCAGTTGAACTGGTAAAAAAAGGAGCGATTGTTCAAAGCGTCAGTGTTTCGTCTGGGCAAAAAGACACATTGCAGCTCAAAGCCTTGGACACGATTGTTATTCCGGTAGCCGATGGTGAACGGGATAAATTTACAACCGAAGTCACGGCACCTTCTAAAATTACCGCAGCGGTCCATAAAGGCGATCATGTAGGTAAGATGAAGGTTCTATATGATGGTAGGGAAATAGCCGCTACCGATCTCGTTGCAGTAGAGACGATCGATAAAAAATCGTTTTTCTCATTGCTTTGGCAAAAGATATTTTTGACCATGAATTATTTGAAACAAACATTTGTGTAAATCAGTAGCGGAGCTGTTAAGAGCAGCTCCGCTTTTGTAGAATAGGAGATTATATTGGAACGTTTACAAAAATTTATCAGTCAGGCAGGGGTGGCTTCGCGCCGTGCTGCCGAACAGTTGATTCGTGATGGAAAAGTCAGTGTTAATGGAAAAGTCGTCACAGAACTAGGAACTAAAGTGGAACCCTTGAAAGATAAGGTCAGTGTCGAGGGAAAGCTCATTAAACAAGAAACGCAGCAGGTTTATTTTATTTTGAACAAGCCTAAAGGCTATTTGTCTACAGTAAAAGATGATCGGAGTCGTAAGACCGTTTTGGATCTTTTGCCGGGAGTCAAAGAACGCATTTATCCGGTCGGCCGACTTGATAACAATACAGAAGGACTTCTCGTCTTGACCAATGACGGAGAGCTTATGAACCAGTTGCTTCATCCGAAGTATGAAATATACAAGACCTATGTTGTGAAGGTGGACCGTGCGCCTACGGAGGAAAAACTCGATCGTCTGCGTGTGGGTGTTACGTTGGATGATGGCGTTACAGCTCCGGCGAAGCTGCATGTTACTGCCAGGGACCCGATGCGCGATCTGACTACGATTGAAATTACGATTCGTGAAGGTCGCAATCGTCAAATTCGCCGGATGTTTGCAGCGATTGGCCATGATGTGAAGGCCCTCAAGCGAATTGAATTTGCCGGGTTGACACTTTCAGGTTTGCGCCGCGGCCAGTATCGTGAGCTTACAGCCGCTGAAATCAATCATTTGCGGTCATTTTGAATAGGAGCTGTGCGATTATGAAAAAAATCATCGTGATTGGTGCCGGTGCGGCAGGGCTGATGGCCGCTGTCAAAGCAGCTGAAAATGGTGCAGACGTCATTTTGCTGGAAAAAATGAAGCGTGTTGGCAAAAAAATGCTGATTACCGGCAAAGGTCGCTGTAATATCACAAATACCGCATCTGTGCCAGAATTGATAAAAAATATGATTGGCAATGGATCTTTTTTAAATAGTGCGATTCGAGCCTTTGATAACGAAGATGTAGTGACCTTCTTCAATGAATTAGGTTTGGTGACAAAAGTTGAGCGCGGCGGCAGAGTCTTCCCAGAAAGCGATAAAGCTGCCGATGTTGTCGGTACGATGCTGCGACAGCTTCATCGGCTTGGTGTTAAAATTGAAACAGAAATGGCAGTGAAACGTATTTTAGTTGAAGATGGCAGAGCTGTCGGCATCGAAAGCATGAGCGGAGCATTATATAAAAGTGACGCAGTCATTCTGGCCGCTGGCGGGGCATCGTATCCGGGAACTGGTTCGAGCGGTGATGGATATACTATGGCCGAAGCAATCGGACATTCGATCGTGCCGCTTAGACCATCGCTTATTCCCCTTGAAACAGAAGAGGAATGGGTGAAAGGAACACAAGGTTTGTCACTTCGCAACGTGCGTGTTACAGCGCTGGCTGATGGGAAAAAAATCGGTGAAGAATTCGGTGAAATGTTATTTTCCCATTTTGGGGTCACCGGTCCGATTATCTTGTCTTTGAGCCGTGTCGTAGCAGATGCACTGAATCAGGGGCAATTCGTTGAACTCGTAATCAATTTGAAACCGGCTTTGACGCCAGAGACTCTGGATAAAAGGATCCAAAGAGATTTTGAGAAATTCATTCGCAAGCAGCTTAAAAATTCCCTGCATGATTTATTGCCGTCAAAATTGATTCAGCCAGTTATGGATTTATCGTATCTCGATGGAGAAAAAGAAATCCATCAGATCACGAAAGAAGAACGATTGCGGCTGCTTGATACCTTGCAGCATTTGACACTTACGGTGACAAAAACCAGACCTCTGGCTGAAGCTATTGTGACGGCGGGCGGCGTAGAGACGAAACAAATCAGTCCGAAGACAATGGAGTCGAAATTGGTCAAAGGACTTTATTTTGCCGGAGAAGTCATCGATATAGATGGGTACACGGGCGGGTTTAATTTACAGGCGGCTTTTTCGACCGGAGCGGCAGCTGGTCAGTATGCTGTGTGGAATGATTGACCATAAGATGATCGGCTAAAAGGTGAGCAGCTTTCATAATGATTTAAGAGAAAGGTTTTGATGATATGAGTGAAAATCAAAAAATTCAAGCGGTAAAAAACGGTCTGCACGGTGAAGTAGCGATTCCCGGCGATAAATCAGTTTCACACCGCAGCGTGATGTTTTCGGCTTTAGGAGATAAAGCTGTCCGCATAACTAATTTTTTGAACGCACAAGATTGTTTGTCTACGGTTGCTTGTATGCGTTCATTAGGTGTTGAAATTGAGCAGATAAGTGAGACGGAATTGGTTGTACATGGCCGAGGCCTGCATGGCCTAATGGAATCACAAAGCATTGTCGATGCGGGAAATTCCGGCACGACATTGCGCTTGATGATGGGAATCTTGGCACCGCAGCCGTTTTTGACGACTTTTACGGGTGATGACTCTTTGCATAAGCGTCCGATGGCTCGTGTAATCAAACCACTTTCTCAGATGGGGGCAAAAATTGTCGGCAGAGATCACAATCGTTTGCTGCCAATCACTGTCGTGCCGGCAGGAGAAAAACTGCAGGGGATAAACTATGATATGCCGATGGCGAGCGCACAGGTCAAATCTGCTGTATTGTTGGCGGGGATGTACGCTGATGGCAAGACTACCGTCACGGAACCGTACACCTCAAGAGATCATACGGAACGCATGCTGGAAACCTTTGGCGTGTCTTTAGAAAAAACGGGTACAAGCATCAGCATTGAACGCGTTGCTGCATTTGTATCGCCTGAGGCTATTGAAGTTCCTGGCGATATAAGTTCAGCTGCTTACTGGCTGGTTGCGGCTTCGATTATTCCGGGAAGTGAGCTTCTCTTGAAAAATGTTGGAGTCAACCCGACACGCACGGGGATTTTGGACGTACTTGAAGCAATGGGGGCAGACATAACGTTGCAAAATGAAAGAATGAGTGGCAAAGAACCGGTTGCGGACATTTTGGTCAAATATAGTAAATTGCATGGGACAAGTTTTGGCGCCGAAATCATGCCAAGACTCATCGATGAAATTCCAATCTTGACGGTAGCGGCGATGTTTGCTGAAGGTGACACGGTGATAACCGGTGCCGGCGAGCTTCGGGTGAAGGAAACCGATCGGTTGCAGGCGATTACGCAGCAGTTCAATAAATTCAACCAATGCATTGAAGGCACTGAAGATGGGCTTGTGATCAAAGGTGAAGGTGTGCTGGAAAAAGCGACGGGATATTCCTATCATGATCATAGAATCGCTATGTCTTTGGCGATTGCCGGCGCTGCAGGTCAGGGCGTTGAAATTGAGTCCGGTGACTGCGTAAAGATTTCTTATCCAGAGTTTTATGATACCTTGGCCGCTTTAGCAAAATAGAACGGAGCGATAGCAATGAATAAATCAGTAGTGGCGATAGATGGTCCGGCAGGCGCCGGCAAAAGTACAGTTGCACAGCTTGCAGCTAAAGCCTTAGGCTATATTTACATTGATACAGGAGCTATGTATCGTGCAGTTGCATGGAAAGCACTTGAACAAAAAGGTGAAGTTACCGATGAAAAAATCATCGAAGTCGTAAAAGATATTGAAGTGGTTCTTTCTTATAAAGATGGTAAAACCCAAGTTTTCGTTAACGGAACGGATGTGACCTCAGCTATACGGACGCCGGAAGTGACGGCAATTGTTTCAAACGTAGCGAAGCTTGCGCCGGTTAGAGAAAAAATGGTTGAGCTCCAAAGGCAGATGGCAAAAAACGGCGCAGTCGTCATGGACGGTCGTGACATTGCAACCAATGTGCTGCCTGATGCCGATGTGAAGATTTTTCTTACCGCTTCGATTGAAGAAAGAGCTCGCCGCCGTTGGCAAGAGCTCAAGGATAAAGGTTATGCCGTCGATTTTGAAGAACTAAAGCAAGAAATCAGCCAACGAGACAAGGCCGACAGCGAACGGGAAATTTCACCGCTTGTAAAAGCGGCAGACGCTTCACTGCTTGATACAACCGGTCTTTCAATTGAGCAGGTCGTAAAATCTATTTTGGATGCATGCAGGTGATTTGTTGTGTTATATAGTATAATACGTTTTTTTTTAGATGTGTTTTTTACCGTGCTTTTTCGTTGTGAAATCATAGGCAAAGAGAATATTCCTGCGTCTGGTGGAATGATTATGGCGGCAAATCATCAGAGCAATTGGGATCCACCTTTGGCCGCGGTTTTTGCGACTAGACCGGTCAGTTACATGGCAAAACAGGAATTGTTTGATATTCCCGTTTTTGGCAGTATCATTCGCTCTTTGCATGCGTTTCCCGTTAAACGGGGAGCTGCTGATCGAAATGCTATAAAGACAGCGTTGCAGATACTGGCACAGGAAAAGTGCCTGGGGTTATTTCCGGAAGGAACTCGTAGCAAAGATGGAAAAATCCATAAACCCGAAGCTGGTATAGCCCTTATCGCGGCAAAGGCAAAAGTTCCGGTCGTACCAACCGCTTTGCTTGGCACCGAAAAAATGTTTAGTAAGACAGATTTTTTACCAAAACTTCGCGTCATATATGGGGAAGCGATGTTTTTTACAGGAGATATCAAAGACAAGGAAGCCTTACAGACGTTTTCACAGGAAATTATGGACCGGATTGCTGAAATGATAAAATTAGATAGAAAATAATCTGGATTTTATGATATAATTAACTTCGTATTATGTTGTATAGATTCGATACAGATAAGATTTGATGGTGATAAAATGGAAGTATTATTAGCGCAGCACCTTGGCTTTTGCTATGGAGTCAAGCGCGCTATCAAATTGGCTCGTGACAGTGCATCGCCCTCTCTTAAGATCTGCACGTTAGGGCCGATCATACACAATCCGCAGATGGTGCAAAAGCTTGCAGATGAAGGCGTGGGTATGGTACAGCATCTCGAGGAGATGAATGAGGGGACCATTATCATTCGTTCACATGGAGTCGGACCACAAGTGTATCAAGCGGCAAAAAATGCAGAGCTCGACATTGTCGATGCGACATGTCCGCATGTGAAAAAAGCACAGGTTTCAGCACATGATTTGGCAGAGGCGGGGTATTCTGTCGTGATTGTCGGTGAAAAAGAGCATCCGGAAGTCAGAAGCATTTTTGAATGGTCTGGACATAAAGCTGAGGTCATCGAGACGGTTGAAGAAGCTGCAAAGATCGACGCTTGTACGAAACTTGGTATCGTTGTGCAAACAACATTTTCCAGTGAAAAATTCAAATCGATTGTCGGGATATTGCTCGATAAATCAAATGACATCAAAATTGCCAGGACCATTTGCACAGCGACGGATCAAAGGCAAAGCGCTGCGATGGAGTTGGCTGAAAAAGTTGATTTGATGCTTGTCATTGGTGGAAAAAACAGTGCAAATACCACGCGCTTGGCACAACTTTGCAGTGAAGCATGTCCTACACGTCATTTAGAAACAGCAGACGAGTTGCAAGACGAATGGTTTAGTGAAATAGAAAAAGTTGGTATTACAGCTGGAGCTTCTACTCCGGACTGGATTATCAGGGAGGTATATAAAAAAGTGCAAGATATGGAAAGCTTATTACAAGAAGAAGCTATGAGAGAAATAAAAGAACATGAGATTATCAAGGGAACGGTTGTCCTCGTAACGCGTGAGGAAGCATTCATTGATATAGGATATAAAGCAGAAGTCGCAATCCCTAGGGCAGAGCTTGCCTATCCGGTGCCGGAATCGGCAATGGAGATTGTAAAGACGGGCGATGAAATTCAGGTATACGTTGTCTCGATGGGCGGAGAAAAAGGGGTAGTCCTTTCAAAGCTCAAAGCAGATAAGATGTCGGCCTGGAATGATATTTCGCAGTTGGTCGATCGTAAAGAAACTGTTGAAGCCGAAGTCATACAGGTTGTCAAAGGCGGATTAGTGGCGGCGGTCATGGGTGTTCGAGGCTTTATTCCAGCTTCGCAGCTGGAGCTTTATTTTGTCAAAGATCTATCGGTTTATGTCGGACAGACGTTAGAACTCTTGCCGATTGAACTTGATATTAAAAAACAGCGTCTCGTATTGTCGCGTCGCAGTTTACTTGAAGAAGCTCGCAATAAAAAACAGGCAGAGCTTCTTGAAAGCTTATCTGTAAATCAGGTTTTGCGCGGTACCGTAAAGCGCTTAGCTGATTATGGAGCGTTCATCGATATCGGTGGCATGGATGGTTTGGCCCATATATCGGATCTTTCTTGGGAAAGAGTCAAGCACCCATCGGAAGTATTGAATGTTGGCGATGAAGTCGAAGTTCTAGTCAAGAGCTTCGATCCAACGACAAAGAGAATTGCACTTAGCGTAAAAGATACACTTCGCGATCCATGGCAAGAAAAAGCAGACCGCTACCAAGAGGGTACTTGCGTTAAAGGCAAAATTGTCAAGTTAGCTGATTTTGGTGCATTTATGGAAATTGAGCCTAAATTTGACGGTTTGATTCACTTGAGTGAGTTGTCTGATAAACGTATTGCAAAAGCGGAAGAGGTTGTTCATATCGGCGATGAAGTGACTGTCAAGATCCTTCAAATCGATAAAAAAGCCAAACGTGTTGCTTTGAGCATCATAAAAGCACAGCAAGACAAAGAAAAAGCAGAATATAACCAATATATGGCAGGCCAGGAAGAAAAAACGGCTACACTCGGAGATGAGCTCGGAGATGTGTTGGGAAAGCTGCAATAAGACAATTCGAATACGTTATTGTATGAGCTGAACTTAAAGGAGTGATGGTTTTTTACATCACTCCTTTGTGTTGTAGAATAGAAAATCAATAATAAAATTGAGGTGATATAGATGCCTAAATATACAGGTAAGATTATTAGTATCAAGGAAAACAGCCTGGCAGAAGAAATCGGTTTAGCAGTCGGTGACCAAATAGCTGCAATCAATGGACAGCAGTTAAAGGACATCATTGACTTGAGCTTTGCGTTTGCCGATGAAGAGATAGAACTTTTGGTGGAAAAAACATCAGGAGAAATGGAAAGCATCGAGTTTGACAAAGAATATGATGAAGAACTTGGTGTTGAATTTGAAACAGCAGTTTTTGACGGAATTCATAGTTGTGGGAACCACTGCTGTTTTTGTTTTGTCGATCAGCTTGCTCCTAACATGAGAGAAAGTCTTTCGGTCAAAGATGATGATTATCGCATGTCTTTTTTGTACGGGAATTTTGTTACGTTGACCAATATGGGGGAACCAGATTTCAATCGTATTAAGAGGCTTCATTTGACGCCTTTATTTGTTTCGGTGCATACGACCAATGGTGAATTGCGGGCAAAAATGCTGCAAAATAAAAAAGCTGCAGATATTATGAAGCAACTTGAACATTTGCGTGAGGCCGAAATTGAGTATCATACACAGATTGTCCTTTGTCCGGGCTATAATGATGGAGCAGAGCTAGACCGAACGATTGAAGATTTAATGGCTATGCAGCCCCAGGCACAGAGCTTGGCAATCGTTCCGGTTGGACTTACTGAATATCGTGATGGATGCGTGCCTTTAGCAATGTTTGACCGCGAAGGTGCTGGCAAAGTCATCGACCAAGTGGAACGCTGGCAAAATATAAATCGGGAAAAAACAGGGAAAGCTTTTGTGTACTTGGGTGACGAATTTTATTTTATCGCTGGTCGTCAGTTGCCGTCTTATGAAGACTATGATGGATTCCCGCAGCTTGATAATGGCATTGGCCTAACCCGTAATTTTATTGCGGAGTGGGAGGAAATAGATGCAAAAATTTGCAATCCTTACGATGAACCGATATACTTAGATATTATATGTGGTAAGTCTATAGGTATAGTCTTAGAGGAACTGGTGTTACAGTTGTCGCAAAATAACCTGCATGTCCGTGTGCTTGCTTTAGAGAACAAGTTTTGGGGGCCTGCGATAACGGTCAGCGGTTTATTGACTGGGCAGGATATATTGGCTGGACTAAGAGCCTGTCCGGGGCGTCGAGATGGAATCATTTTGCCGGGAAGCGCACTTAGGACTGGAGAAAATATATTCTTAGATGATTATTCACTCGATGAGTTGCAAGCGGAAATAGGGACGGAAATAAAGATTGCTACAGGGGGCAGTTCACTTAAAAAACTTCTTTCTGCCTGGCATGATCAGCCGGCTTTTGATAGCGCGAAAACGGCATATACCTGGCAAAGCAATGCCTCTTATACGAAAGAATAAAAATATGCATGTAAATATTTCATAAGAATTGAAGGGTGATAAAATGAGTAAACCGATCGTGGCGATAGTAGGTCGCCCTAACGTCGGCAAATCAACATTGTTTAATCAGATTGGTAAAAAACGTGTTTCGATTGTTGAAGATTTCCCAGGTGTGACGCGAGATCGCATCTACATGGATGCTGAATGGCTGCAACATGAATTTACGATGATCGATACAGGCGGTATCGAGCTTGACAGCACAGATGATATGCTCACTTCGATGCGTCATCAAGCTAAGCTTGCGATGGACGAAGCTGATGTAATCGTCTTTGTTGTCGATGGCCGTTCCGGTATGACGAATGCCGATGAAGAAGTGGCACATTTGCTGCGTACGACTCGTAAACCGGTTATTTTGGCAGTGAACAAGGTCGACAGTCAGAAACGGGAAATGGATATCTATGAATTTTATAATTTAGGGCTGGGTGAACCGGTGCCGATTTCAGCTTCGAACTCCTTGAATTTAGGGGATTTGCTCGATGGTATCGTCGAAGCTTTTCCAAAAGAAACAACAACCGATATAGAGCATGATGAAATCAGTATTGCTGTCATCGGCCGTCCAAATGTCGGTAAATCTTCTTTGGTAAATGCGCTTTTAGGCGAACAGCGTGTCATCGTGAGCAATATTCCGGGGACGACGCGAGATGCCATCAACACTCATTTTGTTAAAGATGGAACGAAATTCACTTTGATCGATACAGCTGGTATGCGCCGCAAAGGAAAAATCGATATGCCGGTAGAACGTTATAGTGTTATGCGTTCTTTGCGGGCAATCGATCGTGCTGATGTTGTTTTGATGGTGCTCAATGCGGAAGAGGGAATCACTGAACAAGATAAGAAAATCGCCGGTTATGCCCATGAATCGGGCAAAGGCGTGGTTCTTGTCATCAACAAATGGGATTTGATTGAAAAAGATGATAAGACTTCTTTGCGCTTTACGGAAGACTTGCGTGATGAAATCGGCTTTCTGCAGTATGCGCCGGTCCTTTATACTTCGGCACTTACCAAGCAGCGTGTGCCGCGAATCACTGAATTGGTCAAGTATGTGGCAGAGCAGCAGGCTATGCGCATTCAGACCAGTGTTTTAAATGAACTTCTTATGGATGCGGTATCGGTCAATCCACCACCGGCACATAAAGGAAAACGTCTAAAAATATTATTCATGACGCAGGTGGACATCAAGCCGCCTAAATTCATTGTTTTTGTCAACGATCCGGAACTCATGCATTTTTCCTATGTGCGATTCTTGGAAAACAAACTGAGAGAAAGCTTTGGTTTTGAAGGCACGCCGCTCAAAATGATTGTTCGTGGACGCAAAACGGAGGACGAATAATATGACCCTCGCACTGGTTTGTGTTTTAAGTTATTTGATTGGCTCCATTCCAAGCGGGCTTATTTTGGGAAAAGGTCTTTGGCATGTCGATTTAAGAGAGCATGGCAGCTACAATATCGGTGCGACAAATGCTTGGCGCACCCTCGGGAAGACCGCGGGCCTTCTGATTTTTGCTTTTGACTTGGCAAAAGGTGCCATTGGCGTTTGGCTGGGCCTTTATTTTACGGCTGAGCCGCTAGTTATGGTCATCGGAGGAATCCTTGCCATCGTTGGCCATTCGTGGTCGATTTTCCTTAAATTCAAAGGCGGTAAGGGCGTAGCTACTGGGCTTGGTGTGATTGTCATGCTGATGCCGTTTGTTACGATCTGGGTTTTTGCTATTTGGTTCGTTCTTGTTTATGTGACGAAGTATGTGTCCTTGGGCTCGATTGTAGCTGCGGCATTTGTGCCAATCTTAGCTTTTTGTTTCGGTGCCCCTGCGGAATATATTTGTTTTGGTATCGTAGCTGCGATTTTTGTCATTTATCGGCATAAAGCGAATATACTTCGTTTGTTGTCAGGAACAGAATCGAAAATCAAGGCAGCATCACATCAGAAATGATGAAATGGTAAAGATAGCGGCCGCTCTGCTCTTGGCGTATGCTGAGGCAGAGCGGTCCTATTATTGGAGAAAATGCCCTGCGGAAAAAGGCAGTAGAGACGATAGGGTTAAAATTATTTTATAAGCTATTGTCAACTGTAAATAAAAAATGCTATAATGTCTACTATGCATAGAGCTATATCCATTGTAAGAGTACGGAGGTTTGAAGATGAATAAAGAAAAATCGGGATTCTTTTTGGTGAAAGAAGAAATCCTGCCAGAAGCAATAAAGAAAACAATACGAGTCAAGGAAATGCTAAAACGCGGTGAAGCGAGAACCATCAATGAAGCTGTAGAAAAAATGGAACTGAGCCGTAGTGCCTATTATAAATACAAAGATTATGTCTTTCCTTTTTATGAAGCAAGCCAGAATAAGATTGTGACTTTGACCTTTTTGCTGGAACATAAATCCGGCGTTTTGTCGAGCGTATTAAATACGATATCAGCCGATTCAGGCAGTGTATTGACCATCAATCAGGGGATTCCTCTGCAAGGTGTGGCAAATGCTACTGTTTCTATTGAAACAGCAGAGCTGGTAGTCGATTTGGAAGCTTTGCTCGATAAGCTGAGAATGGTCAGTGGTGTAAAACGTTTGGAAGTCATGGGACAGGCTTGATTTAAATTTTGAAAGGAGGAAGCTGTCAATGAAAGATTGTATTAACATCGGATTGCTAGGAATGGGCACCGTCGGTGGCGGCGTATTTGAAGTTTTAGCTGAAAATGCAGCTGAAATCGCGCAAAAGGTAGGCGCTCGAATTCGTGTGAAAACAGTATTGGTCCGCGATGCAAAGAAGAAAAGAAATTTCAGCGGTGATTTTCAGTTTACGGAAAAAATAGAAGATATCTTGCTCGATGAAGAAATCGATATAGTTATTGAACTCATGGGCGGCATCCATCCTTCAAGAGAATATATGCTGCAGGCGTTGTCGGCGGGCAAACATGTTATAACTGCCAATAAGGATGTTGTAGCACAATTTGGCCGGGAAATGTTTGATGCAGCGGAAAAACATGATGTCGACTTTATGTTTGAAGCCAGTGTCGGCGGTGGTATACCGATTATTCGTCCGCTAAAGCATTGCTTGACGGCCAATAAGATAACTGAGGTCATCGGAATTGTGAATGGAACGACGAATTACATGCTCACGAAGATGACGCAAGAAGGGCTTGACTATGGCACTGTTTTGGCAGAGGCACAGAGCCTTGGCTATGCAGAATCGGATCCTACAGCGGATGTGGAGGGGCTTGATGCTGCTCGAAAAGCAGCCATATTGTCTTCGATTGCGTTTAATACACGCGTAGGTCTTGATGATGTATCGGTTGAAGGCATTACAAAAATCACGCCGGCTGATATCGAGTACGCAAAAGAACTTGGGTATGTTATAAAGCTTTTGGCAATTGCCAAGGATTCACCGGAAAATGGCGTGGATGTAAGAGTACATCCGGCGTTTTTACCGAAGGAGCATCCTTTGGCGGCGGTCAATGATGTCTTCAATGCAGTTTTCATCAAGGGTAATGCCGTAGGCGAGGTTATGTTCTATGGCCGAGGTGCAGGATCGAGGCCTACCGCATCGGCAGTTATTGCCGATGTCATCGATGTAGCACGCGATATCGTCAATCAGAATTTTGGCCGTGTTCGCTGTACTTGTTATGAACACAAGGCTTTTTGCCCGATCGAAAAGAAATTTTCTTCATATTATGTGCGTCTTTTGGTGGAAGACCAGCCAGGGGTTCTTGGCTCGATTGCTACGACTTTTGGTGCAGAAGGTGTCAGTTTGAACTCTGTAATCCAAACGCGCAAAGTCAATAAACGAGCAGAGATCGTTGCGATTACCCATTGCGTAACAGAAGAAAAGATAAGAAAGGCAGCAAAAAGATTGCAGGAATTGCCTGTGGTTACAGAAATTCGCAATATGATCCGTGTGGAGAACCCGCAGGAGGATGATTGAGCAGATGGCAGAAGAAAAAATGGTAAAGGTGCGAGTGCCGGGAACCTCTGCAAATTGTGGGCCGGGGTTTGATACGATTGGGATTGCTTGCAACATATACAATGAATTGGAACTGACCTTGAAGAAAGATGGCCCTTTGGTTATCGAAATCAGTGGAGAAGGCGCTGCCAATATTCCATGTGATTCACGCAATATTGTGTGGCGTTCGATTCAGCAGCTTTTACGAAGAGCAAAGCTCGACTATAAGGGTGCTTACATAAAAATGTACAATCAAGTGCCGCTGTCAAGAGGGCTTGGCAGCAGTGCTGCTGCTATCGTGGCTGGATTGATGGCGGCGAACGAGGCCATTGGGAGACGTTTTAACCGGCATGAACTGCTTGCGATGGCAACGGAGATCGAAGGGCATCCGGATAATGTTGCTCCGGCGATTTTCGGCGGGGTGACGGTCAGTGTCGTTGATAATGGCCGGCCCGAATGTTTGTCTTTTTTACCTAACTTACCATTGAAACTGATTGTGGTGATTCCGGAATTTTCTCTTTCGACGAAAGCGGCACGCAGCGTCTTGCCTAAGGAAGTTTCCATGAAGGATGCCGTATTCAATGTGAGCCGGGCATCTTTGCTTGTAGCGGCACTTTGCCGTGGTGAAAAGAAATTTTTGCGGCATGCCTTCGATGATGTGCTGCATCAACCGTATCGGGCAGAGCTGATACCGGGAATGTATGAAGTGTTTGCGGCAGCTAAGCAAAATGGTGCGCTCGGGGCGGCTATGAGTGGCGCAGGCCCTTGCCTCATGGCATTTGCTTTGAAAGATGGCGATAAGATCGGACAGGCCATGGTAAAGGCTTTTGCAGGTAAAGAGATCAAGGCAAAGTATGTGGAATTGACTATCGACAAGAATGGGGCACAAGTCATTTGATGCTTAGTTTATGTTGAAAATGGGGCGTGCTGTAAAATTTATTTTGCAGCACGCTTTTTATTTGGAGGGAAGATTTTGCAAGAAGGAATTTTTTGTGAGAAAATTTGCCGCGCTGGAGGACAGCTTTATATTGCCGGTGGATGGGTTCGAGATAAAGTACGAGGTGTAACGGCTAAAGATAAGGATTATGTCGTGGCAGCTCTCGCTGAAGCTGATTTTTGCCGGATGTTTCCGGCGGCAATCCGGGTTGGAAAAGCATTTCCTGTTTATTTACTGGAAGTCGATGGACAAAAAAGCGAAGTGGCATTTGCTCGCAGAGAAAAGAAGAGTGGACACGGGTATCGTGGCTTTTCTGTTTTTTGCGATGAGATGATAACGATTGAAGAAGATTTATATCGACGAGATACAACAATGAATAGTATGGCTTGGAAGCTGCCGGAAAAAATTCTGATCGATCCATATGGAGGAAGCCGGGATATTGAAGAGAAGCTGATACGAGCAACATCACATCACTTCAGTGAAGATCCAGTACGGGCATTGCGGGTGTCGAGACAAGCGGCGGAGATGGATTTTTCTGTTGAAACAAAAACGATAATGATGATGCAGGCCTGTAAAGAAGAGCTTGCCGAAGAAACGCAGGAACGGTTTTTTCAAGAATTGGTAAAAGCACTTCATTGTCAAAAACCATCGGTTTTTTTTCGGGTATTGCAAGCAGCGGCGCTTTTGGAGATCGTTTTTCCTGAATTGTTTGCTTTGTGCGGAAAAACGCAACCACAGGAATTTCATCCAGAAGGAGATGCATTTGAGCATTCGATGAATCTTCTAGATGAAGTGGCTGCTGCGGGGCAATCTGTTTTAGTTCGTTTTGCTGCCTTGATACACGATATTGGCAAGGGGGTTACTTTAGTGAAGGATTTACCACATCATTATGGGCATGAAGTAAAGGGGGTTGCTGTTTTTAAGGCTTGGGCAAGGCGAATGACTTTTCCTAGAACTTGGCAACAAGCGGCAGAGTTCATCATACAAGAACATATGCGGGCGCCACGATTAACTAAACCGGGAAAAATTGTCGAGTTGTTGTTGTCAGCTGAGAAAAACCCCTTGGGTCTGGCGGGGGTCAGTGCGGTCATTTTGGCGGATCACAAGTCTTTGCCAGATTATCTTTTGCATTATGAACGTTATGTAGGAGCTCTTCGGGCTGTTCGCGGATCGAGTGTGCCACCGGAATTGTCAGGCCCACAAATCGGAGCATGGCTGAGGCAAAAGCAAATCCAAGCGTATCTGTCAGCAGTTGCGGCTGGAAATTAAACGAGTGGCTTACTTTTTTTAGGAAAATAATGTATAATAAGAAACAGAGGCTATCTTTGGTGACAGCGATAGAAAATAGGGAGGTGTAGATATGTCTGAAAGTTTGGTAATGTCTTATAAGTCTTTGCAGCCTAAGATTGATACGAGCGTTTTTCTTGCACCTACAGCTACGGTTATTGGTGATGTATCGATTGGCGAGGGATCGAGTGTGTGGTTCAATACAATTTTACGAGGTGATATTGAATCGATTCATGTAGGGAAATATACAAATATTCAGGATAATTCGACCGTTCATGTTATGGGGGATCAACCAACTGTTATTGGTGATTATGTGACGATTGGCCATAATAGTGTCATTCATTGCAAAAAGATCGGAAATAACTGCCTGATTGGTATGGGCGCTGTTCTTTTAGGTTATTGCGAAATAGGTGATAACACAATTATCGGTGCAGGTACCGTTGTTACGCAGCACAAGAGAATACCACCGAATTCCTTGGTTTTGGGATCTCCGGGTAGGATTGTCCGCCCTTTGCTTGATGATGAGATCGAAGCTCTGCATCAATCTGCTATTCGTTACAGCTTGGTAGCTCAAGAGTACATGAAAAAATAGGAGTTGTTTGGCAATGAAAGAAAATACGTTGGTTTTAATTAAACCGGATGCTTTTGGTAAACATTATACAGGAGATATTATCAAAAGGTATGAAACGGCCGGTTTGACTGTCCGAGCACTCAAGCTGCTGCAGATGACACCTAGACTGGCTTCCAAGCATTATGAAGAACATATCGGCCGTGCGTACTATGCTGATCTGGTTGGATTCATGACATCAGGACCCTTGGTGGCGATGGTTCTTTCAGGAGAAGATGCAATTGCCCGCGTCAGAGAAATCAACGGGAAGACAGATCCAACAGAAGCTGCTGTCGGTACGATACGTCGGGACTTTGCTGAGAGCAAAAGCCGTAATGCGGTACATGCTTCTGACAGCAAGGAAAGTGCCGCTCGTGAAATTCACATTTTCTTCAATGAAGCTGAAATTTGTGACTGATCTTTAAGGATCGTTCAAAGCCGATGCATTATAAGCTGTAGTTTAGCTTTATGAAATATTGGTCGAAAGGACGGATTTAACATGAGTGTTTATACAAAAACAGGCGATGGTGGAACGACGGGCCTTTTGACTGGAGAGCGCATCGATAAAGCATCGCTCAAAGTCGAGGCTTACGGTACCGTAGATGAATTTAATTCTGCATTGGCTATGGCCAGGGCTTTTTGTCAAAAAGATATAGTGAAAAATTCCATCTTGAAACTTCAAAAAATTAATATGCTGTTGATGGCGGATTTGGCAAGCAGTGGCGAGTCAGACTACACGAATGAAGAGCATATTGTCCAATTAGAAAAATCGATTGACGAGGCAGAAGCTTCATTGCCGCCGATTACCGCCTTTATTGTTCCCGGAGAAACCAAAGGTGGAGCGGCCCTTGATCTTGCCCGCACTACAGCTAGGCGGGCTGAACGCCGTATATGGCAGCTTTGCCAAACGGAAGCGATAGAAAAAAGATTGCCGATGATTTTAAATCGCATGTCGGATTATTGTTTTGTCCTCATGCGCATGGAAGAAAATAATAGTTTATAAAAAGAAACTGCTGCATTTATTTTGCGGCAGTTTTTTTATAAACTATTTTGGGAAAAAGAGGAATATAGAACGTTTTCAGAGAATATAGAAAATTATAATAGATTTAAGGAGGGCAAGTCTATGAAGGAATACAATAGCTCTGATTTACGTAATGTTGCAATTGTTGGACAAGGAAAAACAGGCAAGACAAGTTTAGTGGAAGCTTGTCTTTTTTCAGCAGGTGCTGTTAATCGTTTGGGAAGAGTCGACGAAAAGACATCGGTAATGGATTTTGATGCAGAAGAAATGAAGCGGAAACTTACCATTAGCAGTTCTTTAGCAGCGTGTGAATGGAAAGGCTATAAACTAAATTTCATAGATACGCCAGGTTATCCTGACTTCGTCGGCGAGGTAAAAGGGGCGATGCAGGCAGCAGATTTTTCCTTGTTGGTACTGTCTGCGCCGGCGGGAATAGCCGCTGAGACGGAAAAAATATGGCATTATGCTGAGCAACTGGCTTTGCCAAGGGCTATATTCATCAATAAGATGGATCGTGAGCACGCGGACTTCACGGGAATCCTTGAAGAGCTGCGCGTCAAGTTCGGACGCGGTGTGGTGCCAATCCAATTGCCGATAGGTAAGGAGGCGGCATTCCAAGGCGTGGCGGATTTATTGAAACTCCATACCAAAATACAACTCAATAGTGAAGAGGTCGTTGAAGGTGCTATTCCAGAATATATGGAGGCGGAAGTGGAAGCTGCCAGACAGCAGCTTATCGAAACTATTGCAGAATACAACAATGAATTGTTGGAAAAATATATCGAAGGACAGGAGATCACAGAACTTGAAATCGAGGCAGCTCTTATCGAGGGGATACAAGCGGGCAAGGTGTTTCCAGTTTTGTGCGGAGCAGCCTATCAAAACATTGGTACCAAAAAATTAATGAATGCTATTGTAGAGTATATGCCAACGCCTTATTTTAAGGTTTCGTTGGGGCTAGAGCCTGAAAGTGGTGACTATATCGAAAGAAAAACAGAGGATGCTTTTTCCGCACAGATTTTCAAGACTACGGTAGATCCGCTTGTCGGGCGGTTTAGCTTTATTAGGATTTTGTCGGGAAAAATGAAAGGTGACAGCAGTTATTATAATTCTACTAAAGCCGGCAACGAACGTGTGGGAAATCTCTTTACCTTACAGGGGAAAAGACAGCTTGGCATCAGCAGTGCTGCCGCAGGGGATATTGTCGTCGCAGCTAAGTTGTCAGCAAATACAGGAGATACGCTCTGTGATAAGTCAGCAGTGATTCGCTACGAGAGCATAGAATATCCACCGGCAATGTTGACGATGGCAATTCGTCCAAAACACAAAGATGATGAAGATAAAATCGGTGTTGCTTTGAACAAACAGCAAGAAGAAGACCCTAGCATTTGCATAAATAAGGCAAAAGAGACGAAAGAGCTTTTGATCAGAGGCATAGGGGAAGTCCATCTCGATATCATTCTTGAAAAACTTCAGCGAAAATTCGGCGTGGAGGCATCTTTGGCGCAACCGAAAATTGCTTATAGAGAAACAATTCGTCAAAAGGTAAAAGCGGAAGGTAAACATAAAAAGCAAAGTGGCGGACATGGTCAATATGGGCACGTGTGGCTTGATATAGAGCCGGTTACACCTGGGACGGGAAATCAATTTACCGAAAGCATTTTTGGTGGCAGTGTACCGCGGCAATATATCCCTGCAGTAGAGAAAGGCGTGCAGGAAACTTTGCAAAATGGAATTTTGGCGGGATATCCTATGGTGGATGTGAAAGTGAACTTAGTGGATGGGTCGTATCACACGGTCGATTCTTCTGAAGTGGCTTTTAAGACAGCTGCAGCTCTGGCGATTCGAAAGGGTGTCTTAGAGGCGAGTCCGGTGCTGCTTGAACCAATCTACACGATGCATGTGCATGTTCCGGAATACTATATGGGTGAAGTGATTGGCGATCTCAATGCAAAGCGGGGGCGGATCATGGGAATGGAAAGCAATGAACGAGGAGAAGGCGAGATAAAAGCACAGATACCATTGGCGGAAATAAGCAGATATGCAACGGATTTACGTTCGTTGACGCAAGGGCGAGGAATTTCT
>Ga0183099_1000294_pt1 | contig 39842 bp, 35 predicted proteins | sample Biomet1_FD_127788 | JGI IMG/M metagenome (GOLD analysis project Ga0183099, IMG submission 127788) | Microbial communities from bioreactor (seeded with anoxic lake sediment) at LBNL, California, USA - Biofuel metagenome 1 | ecosystem: Engineered > Bioreactor > Anaerobic > Unclassified ... | reverse complement strand
CTTTATTATTACAAATATCTTTATTATTACAAATATATTACAAATATTTTGAAAACAAGAAAAAATAATCTGTAAATTCTTTATTTTAACATTTACATATTTTACACATTACACATATCCTACTGATAATGAGCAACATAAATAAACTATACAAGAATATCATTATACTATTTTTTCTCACAAAATAATGTAATCAAACACTTATATAATAAAAACAGAGTCGTAATTTTGTACGAATGTTTACTATAATAACTATGCAGAGACATTGCATATTTATAAGAAAGAAATCACAATCTAGTCAACCTGCAAATAAGTTCTTCGTCAATTTATATATCGCCCCTAAATTGAAGAGGAACCTGCAAACATTGAATTATCGCTCTTAGAAGAAACAAGATCAAACAATAAGGAAGTAGTTTAGGGGTGTTAACAATAAATTTGCGTCTAAGTGCACATTAGACAAACTAATTATAAACACTCCTAAATAAGGTATTAGTTCATTAATTTAATTTTATAAGTCAAGGTTGCACCAGTCGTTTCATAAAGTGCAGCATCACTAGAAGTTGGATCATAAATAACGTGCTCGTCAGCCGTTTTTTTCTTGCCTAGTATAGCATTAACTTCAATCCAGACCTCAGCACCATCAGGAATATTAAGAGTATGTAAATCAATTGATTCAGTTTGTGGGTTTGGATATCTATCACTCCATCCACTTTCACCACCATTCCATTTCACTTTAAACTCTTGAACAAAACCTGCACGATTTTCGCAGTTAATTTTAGAAACTTTTTTCATAATCTTGAAATTTAGATTAAACCTGTGCACACGATTTAGATTAATAAAGGATTAGGATTTTCCTCTTCCATATTCATAATTTACTTTTATTCTATACTAATTTAGCATTACTAAGCATGTTGCAAATATAATCTTAATTTTGAAACATTGTCATTCCAGCAGATACTTATTCACTAAAATTAATATTTAATTTACCCTGATAATCAAAAACAAACATCAATATGATTCTATACATTACGAGTAAAATTGGACCGACATCTTCCAGCTCGTAAATCAAAGAAGAAGAGAAATGGAATATGGAGAGTTTAATCATAAACCATTTCTCTCATTTTGTAATATTATGACAACAGTCAAATATCGGTATTTACAAGGTTCATTTCAGCATAAATAATCCCGTATATATTAAAACTAGGCGATTGAATAATTACCAGTAAGGCATTATCCAATATTTTTCAGCCAGAAGAAATGTTATCTATTAAAATCCTTTCCTCTTCATTACTCCCCATGATTTTATACCTCTTAGATACATATAATTACCTTTCAATGACCAAAATACAATACATGGATGATATATGAATGCTTCAAACAATGAATAAAAAATCAATCTCATTAGATCTTTAGTTTTATTATACACATGGAAATTCGTTTCATTAATAAAGACACCAAGAAAAGAAAACGTAGTGCCAAATAAATACATAAAAACAAGCAACAAGAAGAAAGTTTTCCATATAGTCAATCCTAAACAGAGAGCTATTATGAAATAAATATAACCTATCATTTCTACAATAGCAGCCATCCATTCAAAGAAAAAGAAATAAGTGTAGCCTAATAAACCAGTTGATCTATATTTCGGATTTAAAAACATTCTTTTGTGTAACTTCAACGTATCAATTAATCCACGTGTCCAGCGTGTCCGTTGACGTCCCAGAGACTGAAGAGTCTCAGGAACTTCCGTCCAAAGCAAAGGATCAGGAATATACAATACCAAATGAGGTATTTTTTTATCATAATGGTATTCCTGTATATGCGTGACTAGCTCCATATCTTCACCGATTGTTGACGTCAGATAACCACCGACTTTTAACATTGCCTCTTTTTTAAAAATTCCCAATGCACCTGATATGAGCAAAAGACTTCTTGTTTGTCCCAAAGAAATTCTTCCTATTAAGAAGGCGCGCAAATATTCTATAACTTGCATGCCAACAAAATATTTCTTTGGAACAGCATACTCCCTAATACTCCCGTTTTCAAACTTGCAACCATTAGCTACATGTACTGATGCTCCAACTCCAATTACATGCTCATCTTTATTTTCAATAATTGCTTTTACTAACTTCAACAAAGAATCACGTTCCAAGATTGAATCAACATCAACACAGACAACATAAAACTTATATGAAATATTTATTCCACAATTCATGGCATCAGCCTTACCTCCATTTTCTTTATCCACAACAACCAGATTTCTGAAAATATTATTTTCAGAACGATAAATTCCACGAACCTTTCTCGTTTTGATTTTATAATTTATAATGTAACTCTGTTTTTCTAGTTGAAACTCTTTTTTCAATTTTTCCAGAGTGTCATCTGTACTTCCATCATTAACTACAATCACATCAAAATTAGAGTATCTTAAGTTAAGCAACGCTCGCACACAAGGGATAATCGTTGCAGACTCATTATATGCAGATGCAATTACGCTTACACTCGGTGCAGCATCACCCGCAGCAAGCAGGAAGTCATAATTAATATCAACATTTTTTGTTTTATAATGAAACAAATGAAAAATTGAAACCAAAGACATTCCTGTATAAATTATCACAATGGCCATTGAATATGTAAGGAAAAGCATATTGATAATTTGCCAAAATCCTATATAAAAATTACTTTCCATCTTTCTCTTTAATTAAATTTCTACACATTTCATTTAAATCCCCATTTTCAGAATGGGATGCAAAGTATTGTATATCACTTTTACCTCCAGAGACGTAATCGTAAATACAAATCAGAATATGCTTCTTAATACTTAAATTATCGGTATGATAATAAATATCAAGCATTGTATCAGTTGTCATATAGTCAAGTCTTGAGTAATTGGATAACATGTCCTCAATGCTATATAAACCAATCTTTGTAAATAATGCTTTTTTGTTATTTATACTCTTATGATTGATAGCAAACAATCTACATACCTCCATCTGAATTTGGGCGTTTTTATTCATCAATTCTTCTTGAAATTCACTACTAATATCCAGAGGGAGACGAAACAATCTCATCATTCTTAATCCGAAGAGTATTATTGAAGTATTTGGTGAATATAAGAATATCGAAAAATTTGGCACATTCTTCAACTTATATTTGAATAGATAAAAGTAACTCATTTGTTCCCAAAGAGAAAGGTAATATTTATAGTTTACAAAATCTTTTTCAATATCAAAGCTTCCATAAAGAATCAAATTTTGAGTTGCATATAATCTGGTGACAGCATTTTTACTTTTTCCAAGCTTCAGTAATGTCGGATACGACTTTTGAGTGCATCCTATGTTTATTAATACTTTCAAGGCTCTGGTCCTATACATAAAATACCACGATCTTATATTCTTTAACATGTATGATTCCAAATCATAAACAGCAGCGATTTGCCTGATTTTTTCTTGGTCCTTGTACATGAAATATTTGCTTAGATCATTTAATATGCCGATAAATGTCCATTTCTCTATATTGCCCAGTTTTTTCTTGATATTACCAACTTCGGTCATATCTCCATGATGCAATAAACCAAAAATGACATCTTCATATTTCAGACGAAGCACTTTTCTTCGATACTCACGTTGATGCCTTCTCCAACTTAAAAATAAAGTAGTAGAAGAAACAGCTATTGCAGATAAAATAAAAATTATAACTGCAATCCGAATCAAATGCAGTAATACTGCATCAAATGATATAAAAAAATGCGTTATCATATAATTAAAATATATAATTGATTCCAAGCGTAAATCCTGGTATATTACGGTTCATTCCGTTTGTATATTGCTCATTTCTGAAAGATGCAACAGTCTTAAGCAAGAAAGAAGAAGTCAGTTTTTGTTGCCATAGCATATAACAGCCCCATGTATTATTACCTAATAAATACTCACTGTCTAAATGGGGAACTATTTCTGCAGAATGCCCATCAAAAAAGCAAGCATGTATATAATTCTTTGGATCTCTGAAATACCTTCTGACACCTACGCTTATTGAGCCATAACAATTCGAATGCATATAAGTCAAATAAGGCTTTACGGTAATCCAATAATTTCCAATGTATTTTTCTAGACCGACCGTATAGCTGAAAATTGGTTTTGTCCAATAATACATCTTACCACCTCCAGTCAGGTTCCATCCGTTTGTTAATGAAAATGTACCTTCTACTACTGCCAAATGTTTAAAAAACAAAGTTGATGAAGAATAGGCATATAAAGCATATAGAGATAGTTTTTTAGACATAGATAGATAAGCTTCCAATTGTCCTTGAGCAGAAACTGTCTTAAAGTAATTATCACCAACAGGAACTTTTTGCGCCAAATTTAACTTAGGTACAAATACTATATTATGTACACTATCAATATTTGTTTTTATCGTTCCTTCGATTGAAGTTATATTCCAATTCACTCTAGATGGCTTATTATAAAATTCCATCATATTAGTGACACCTACTGATTGCAGCTCTATCGATTTTTCCTGACAAAACGCTATGTTGCAATTAGCTAATAAAAATACGAAAAGAAAATATTTCATAAGCTTTATTTTTTTAGTATGTTATTTAATAATTCATCTGTATCCAGAGGCACAACAAAATAGTCTATTGCTCCTAGCGACTTAGCCTGTTGCATGCTCACTTGATCATAGAAACTACTAACAATAAAGATTTTTGCTTTCACAAAATTACTCTGATCCTTAAGCTTCTCATCACAATATTTTTGATATCGTTCTAAAATTTCCAAACCATTATAATAACTCACAAGAATACCGACAATAACGATATCCCAGTCTTTACTAAATAGCAGATCTACAATATCAAGACCATCCTCCACTACGTTTACGTCGTGTCCTAATAATCTCAAGTTATAGCCAAGATAATCAGCATACACATTATTCCGTAATCCGATCAAAATATTCATAATACTTTCCTCCTTTATTATTTTAATAGCCAGACTCATGACAGACATTGATATATTAATACCAAAAGTCAAAGCCTGTACTCATTATTTTTCCATTGCTAACTTTAGATCCCTGTAGTAGCATTTGCGATCGTTCGTGGAATAACATTTTTACTACCCATGCAGGAATATTTGGGAATAATCTAGTTCTACTAAAAGATTGTAACATTTTATCAGAGAATTCGTTCATAGTAATATTTTCGTTTGAAACAATGTTGAAGACACCGTCAATTTCGTTATGCATCAAAATGTGATCATAAACATTGTTCAAATCATTGATACATACCAATGGGAAATATTGCTTACCGTTGCCTAGTGCAACATTAAGTCCTAATTTAGCTAGTGGTTTTAGTTTTTGGTATATTCCTCCATCTGGTCCAATAACCAAACCTTTACGCAAAATGACAACTCGGTCTGCTACGTCTCTGAACTTCAAAGCCGCATCTTCCCACAATCTACATACATAGGCAGGAAAATCAGTACCGTTCTTGTCTTCTTCTGTGAAGACGTGATTAGTAGTTACTGATCCATAATATCCCACAGCAGAGGAAGATATCAAAACCTTTATTTTATTACCTGATTCAATAATGGCTTTCAAAAGAAAGTTCAATGGCTTCACTCTACTATTCAGGATTTCATTTTTTCGATCTACAGTCCAACGTTTTTCTCCAATATTAGCTCCGGTCATATTGATGAGTGCATCCACACCATCAAAAGCTCGCGAATCAATGAATCCTTGGTCTACATTCCATTGGTAATAATGAATGTTTTCCCCATCGGTCATAGTTTTTCTGGTCAGAACATTTACCTCGTTTCCTTTCTTTACAAGAAAAGGAATCAAAGTTCTTCCTATAAACCCTGTACCACCAGCAATTAATACTTTCATATACAATGGCTTTAAAAATAAATAGAATACAACGATTATAATGAGTATTCTAATAACAACAATTCTAATTATCACTATCACTGCAAAGTGTAAACACCAACTTTATAATCCCTATATTCACAAGAGTTGGTTTCGCCTATATATGAAGTCATTTACAATATTAACTCAGTTATTTTTTATTATAGTCCTAAAGTTTTTTAACAAATACTGATAATATATTATTATCATGAGCTACACTGACTATCGTATTGGTAATAGTATTTTCAAAATTTATTAGTGCGAGACCTCTTCTTAACACAAGACACATACTTTATAACAATTAGTATTTTCCTCTTATATATCAATAACTTACGATTACATTTAATCATCAATTGGCATTACTAATATATTGCAAATATAATGTCAAATTTAGAACATTGTACTTCTTAGATATACTTATTTACAAAAATTAACTCTTAACATTTAAAAGAGCCATAATTATGTTATTTTATCATTTATAAATTAAAACCTAAACTGATTTTCAGAGCCGTAAACAGACAAAAGGAAAATGGATATAAAGGGGTTACTCACCATATCAATTTTCCTTCTTCATGTAATATTATGACTAAAGCCGTAATATCAGCATTTACAATTCTAGAATTCTTTAAATACTAATTCCGACAAGCCTCTAACTCTTCGGGCTAAAGCTACGGATATTGTTTAAGCATAATATTACTTTAACTATATGATATACAATAAGTTAATTATTACTTCTTTTTTCAGAAAAGATATTAGAAAAACAACACGCTATGTTTTTTTTATTATATTTGCAACGTACAGGATTTGTATTACTAAAACTTTGAAAAGCTACAGAATGGGAAACGCCCATTCAAATAATAACCTAAAACTTAAATTATGTCTAAAATTGCATTAGAAGCTCTTGGTGGCGAGAGCGGAAAGTATTTAAGCCATGCAAAAAATGAAGTTTGGTTGCAAACAGGCAATCAAGGTGATGGTGAAGTTTTCATTAAAGAAGACAGACCTAACGGCAGAGTTGCATTAGCGTGCATTGGCGGAGAAGTAGGTAAATACCTCTCACATGCATTTGCGAAACTATGGTTACAAGATGGTGTTCAAGGTGAAGGAGAAGAATGGATTTGTCATGACAAAGGACATGGAAACGTTGCTTTTGAATGTTTAGGCAAAGAAAAAGGTTCATTTTTATCACACGCCTTTGACAAAATGTGGTTACAAGATGGCTACCAAGGAGAAGGTGAACTGTGGGCTAAACAAGAATTTATAGCTCTAGAAGCCCTTGGAGCAGAAAAAGGTTCATACCTTAGTCATGCAAAAGACGAAGTTTGGCTCCAAAACGGAAACCAAGGAGACGGTGAAGTCTTTATTAAAGAACTTAGACCTAAAGGCAGAGTTGCATTAGCTTGTCTTGGCAAAGAAAAAGGCAAATACCTCTCACATGCATTTGCCAAACTATGGTTACAAGATGGTGTTCAAGGTGAAGGAGAAGAATGGATTTGCAATGACAAAGGACATGGAAACGTAGCCTTTGAATGTTTAGGCAAAGAAAAAGGAAAAGATCTCTCACACGCATTTGATAAGATGTGGTTACAAAACGGCTACCAAGGAGAAGGTGAGCTGTGGGCTAAACAAAAACAGTAATAGCATCTAACTAAAAATAACAGCCATTCATTATTGATGAATGGCTGTTATTTTAAAAAAACAATTTCTTTTTTAAAGAATATCCTATTATGCCTGTTCTAAACAGCGCACCCTACCGTTATCATTTTACAATCAGTGACCGCTTTTATTCCGTGCTTTGTTGCAGCAGAAACCATAACATAAGTACCAGAATTTACCGTCATCACCTTATCATCAATCATGAATTCAAGACTACCTTCTTCTATGATAAAATGTTCTTCCATCGTTTCATGCGCATGCACTTCAACCTGTTCACCAGCGCTCAAGCAAGACACGGCAATCTGAGTAATGTTACTAGAAGCCTCATTATTAGAACACAGAACCTTCTTTATCCCAGCACCATGTGATGTAGTTACATCATTAATTGCATTTATGCTTTTGATTGTAAATCCCATTAATTAATCAACATCATTAATATTATCGTATAATACCAGCATTTCATACACTATCATTCACTACAATTCCCACTACGGACTCATCACTTGATTAATACATAAATTCAAAGCCTGTACTTTTAAACTTTTCATTACTAATCTTTGATCCTTGAAGCAACATTTCTGCTCGTTCCATAAATAGCATTTTGATTATAAATGCGGGAATGTTTGGCGTCAACTTTCTTTTGCCAAAAGAGTCCAACAATTTCTGAGAGAATTCGTTCATGGTAACATTTTGATTAGCCACAATATTAAAGACACCGTCAATTTCATTATGCTCCAAAATGTAATTATAAACACGGATTAGATCAGTGATATATACCAATGGGAAATATTGCTTCCCGCTGCCTAATGCAACGCTTAGACCTAACTTCGCCAATGGTGCTAGTTTCTGGTATACTCCTCCATCCTTTCCAATAACCAGACCTTTACGTAAGATAACCACTCGGTCTGCTACTTCTTTGAACTTCAGCGCTTCATCTTCCCACAACCTACAAACATAGGCAGGGAAATCAGTACCATTGTTATCCTCTTCAGTAAAAATATGATTAGTAGTTACCGCTCCATAATATCCCACAGCAGAAGAAGAAATCAGCACATCTATTCTGTTGCCTGATTCAATAATGGCTTTTAAAAGAAAGTCCAACGGCTTCACCCTACTGTTCAGAATTTCATTCTTACGGTCTACAGTCCAACGTTTTTCTCCAATATTAGCTCCAGTCATATTGATGAGTGCATTCACACCATCAAAAGCCTTCGGCTCAATAAGTCGTTTATCTACATCCCATCGGTAATAATGTATGTTTTCCTCATCAACCATACTCCGTCGGGTCAGAACATTTACTTCATGTCCATTCTTTACAAGAAATGGAATCAAGCGCTTTCCTATAAATCCAGTACCACCGGCAATTAATATTTTCATATATTAGAGGTTTTAAAGTCCAATTGCATCTGGCAAATATAAAGAGTATTTTTAATAAATGCAAATTTATATCTCGTTTGTTTCGATGCATCATGTAAATTAGCCGATGGTGATTAGATGTAAAGGTTCTAATGCTCAGTATATATACAACATTCTATATGTCTTATTGCTATTTCAGTTTTGTATTCTTATGCTTCTGCCTCCACAAGAAATGCCAGATACGGAATATCGGTTCAGAGATTGCTTCTGACGGGAAATACCTCAGCAATCGCAAATCACGATACAGCCGTTGCAAGTTTCTTCCCAATGCACCATTACCGAATTTATAGCGCATGTCATACTTTCCGAAGTTACCTCCCTGCAATATCTCATTCAGCACAAACCGCCCACGCCTTTCATCAACAGGTACAAGCACCTTTTCTTGATTCATTCCGAAACACTCAATCAATATCCACATGATAGCACCAGCTATATTACAAATACCAAGATATGAGAACAATGCTTTATAATCATTACTGTGTTCTACATCATTCTCCATCACATAATAATAGTCCAACAACTGCCTCAGACCAATCCCTTCATTAAAAAGATGATTATAGATGTGGCTCAACAAAAACACCTTGTTGAATTCAGGTGTTGGAACAGCAATCTCGCCATCAGCAATTTCCATTCTGTTATGAAACTGTTCATCTGCGTTTTCAGCGTAAAACTCCTGTAATCTAGAATTGAAGATGAAATTAAACATGAACGAAGGACGATAATGTACCTCCACTTCCGTTCCATTAAATCTAGGATACTCAATATGATGATACGAAGCTTTTGTGTCAATCTGCTGCAATCTTACATATTCTATAGTTTTCCTTACATCATCTACAACACTTCTCTTGTTCAGGTTATACTTCCTCGGTCTAATCAAGATATCTATATCCCCAGGAGTACGCGAGTTAGGCTGCGGATACAACAAGCCATTGCCCTGTCCTTTAAGAAGACAAGATTGAAATTTATCTTGCGAAAACTTCTCAGATAGCTTAATAACATTAGCACTGACATTACGGTTTATCCTCTCAATAACCCTAACATTTCCTAACCATTCCAACACCAGCATTCCAAACACGTCCCTCTCTTCATCATCATTAGCTGGAGGCGTAGCTCTTTCAAGAGCACGGAATGTCACTGCCAACAACGACTGCTTTTGTGCTATACCATATATCTGTTTCCATTCAGTCACAGACAACTGTGGCACTTCAATATCATCGTTGATGGCACATCGAAGAATCTGAAAGAATTTATTTTGTATGTCAATCATATATCTATCTTGATTATTCCTTCCATATATTCCACAGGAACAGAGTGTTGCCGATGATATACCTACGCCACATGCGCCTAGGTTCCTTTAGCAAACGATACAACCATTCTAGTCCATTATTCTGCCACCATATCGGGGCACGCTTCGCAGTACCTGCATAGAAATCAAATACAGCGCCAATCGTTCCGCAATGACAATGGATGTTCAAATCCTTCCAATGGCGGTAAGCCCATTTCTCCTGTTTCGGAGCAGTCATACCAATCCAAAGCAAGTCTGGATTTGCACTGTTCACAGCCTCAACCATCAATCTATTCTCCTCATCAGTAAATTCAGGCTTATAAGGAGGTGAATATGTACCTATCTTGATGTTAGGATAATCCATTGCAGCACGCTCTTTAATCAGTGACAGCACCTTTTCACTGCTACCAAGAAAGAAGCAAGTACCACCTTTCTCGTTCAACTTTTTCATTTCAAAGTTAAACAAGTCAGCACCAGCCACACGGTTCTTCGGTCCATTCATCCAGCGTTTCCACTTGAAAGCCTTCACGATGCTCATTCCGTCAGGAATCAGAACATCACCTTTTTCCAGAGCCTCAGCAAAGAGTTTATCTTCCTGTGCCGTGTTATATGAATGTGCGTTAATCGTATTTATAAGCAACTTTCTATCAGGTAAAGACGCCAAAGCATCCTTACCAGAAAGTATCTTTATATTTTTAATATATAACATCTATATTAATTATTTCATTCCGCAATTAATAGCGCTTCTTGTATATCAGTGTATCTGCCCCAGATGCAGCCCATATTATCAATGGGAACATGAAGGGATAATGATACCGTGGCTGTACAGGGTATAAACAAGTCAACAACATTCCAACGACGAAGAATGTCAATATCCATCCTTTAATCGTGAATATGTCATTGCGATTCTTCCATAATGAATACGCAAACAACAATAACATCACGTAATACGGAATACTCTTCAGCAACTTAAACATCAATCTCTTTGCGAAATCACTCTTAGAATATAATCCGTGCTGATATTTATACATGAACTGTTCGCTACCGAAAATCCGCTGATCACTCCATGAATCCTCAGCCAATAAAATAGGTATTTTCTTTATATAAAGTTCGGCATATCTAATAGGATTAAGTTCAATCCATGCAATTGCCCGAGCCATTCTTATAGAATCCTTTTCAAAGCAAGTCTTCTGCTGTTCGTTTTCTATATATGCAATAGAAGTTGGATCCTCCCATATATTAGCATCAACACCACCAAAAGCCTTATCATTGGCTGTCATTATCAAATTAAAACCTGATGTTGTAGACTGGAAGCATAAGCGCCCCAAGTTTCTTTTGGCAGAAAAACCAATCAGCAATACAGTAGCTATCATTGCGACACCAGCAAGCGACAGTTTCCAAGTCCATTTACGTGTCACAAAATAATATGTTATGATGCTAACAACAAATATCACAGCCAATGGACGGATCCAGTTTGCCAAGCCCAATAGTATTCCAGCCAAAACAAACTTCCACGCTTTATCTCCACCAAGTACACAAAGACTTACAGCAGACAACGCCAAGAATAAGAATGGTAACTCGGTATTAGCAGAAAGTGCAATAAACCAGTTCACATAAAGTGCGCAATATAGTATCGAAGCAATATAAGCAATCCGTTCCGAAAAGAAATGCTTCGCCAAAAGAAATATATTGATCAGCACTCCGATATTCAAAAACAGATAAAGCACCTTGTTCACAAACAAAGAGCCAAACAGTCTAAACTCTGCAATAAGTAGGTTTACCAATCCAGGGGCGAAGATATATTCAGAATATAAATCGCACTTAATTGGATACCACTCCCCAGCATCATAACATCTATGTGCCAACATAATATAAGTTCCCCAATCCCCCTGTTGAGGTCCGAAGTGGCAGAACATCAAGACTATCTGAGCGAGAAGCCAAATGCAGCCAACCACCCAAGCAGTTAATTTCAGTTTCCCCATCTTGGATTTACCTATCATATTTACATAAGTGTTATGAAACTTATCTTCCACCTTTTATTTTTCTACCGTCACAAATAAATGCTATGTTTTATTATATAAACTCTACTAGCTCTTTATCATTTCAACTGCCGTAAAGCAGATGCAGAAGATATAGTATGTAATGAATGCAGTTAACCACAAATTGCTACTTGCGAAATTCAATATTCCCATATTATGATTATGACTAAACAAGTTGTTTATATATCTCAAACATCTGTTTTGCCTTGTTTTTCCATGAAAGCTCATTGGCTTTCATTATACAATTATCAGACATTGTTTTTATTTCATCACGATTGTCATATAGATGTTTGATGATTGATGTGAAATCATCAATAGACTGTATGGGATTAGTCAACGGCACCTTTCTTCCTACTTTATCATTTATCACATATCCAAATCCACATGCGTTAAAACATAGTACAGGCAATTGATAAGTAATAGCTTCTAATACTACTGTAGACGTATCTTCACTAACACTCGTGAATAATAACAAATCTGCTAATGACATAAGTTCATGTACCTCTTCATTTGGCAAAGATCCTTTCCAGACCACTTTCCGTGTTATTTTTAAAGACTCACAAAGTTGCTTATATTTAGTTGTTTGTTTTTCATCGCCAGTACCACATATAATTAATTGAATATCAATATCTAGAGATGAAATAATTCTTAACGCTAAATCTAACCGTTTACGATAATCAAATTTACCCACCCATAGTAATTTTAATGTCTTATTATTAAAATTATGCATTTGCTTATCTTCAACATCAAAGCATCCAGTTTCTGGTATTATATATGTTTCAAGTCCAAAACTTTTTTTTATTGCAATATAGGAATCTGGTATTGAGCTAATTAATACAGAAGCATGATTAATTGCTTTATGAACTCTTCTTGAGTATCTCAATTGTAATTTGTTAATTCCATTTTTTATCAAATTAAATAACCGCATTTTTGTTCCACCATCTTTTAGATATAAAATTGGGAATTGCTTTAATCCACCTATAGGTCCCCAAACAAAAGGAATATCTTTTATTTTCCAAAGATATCCCGGTTCACGAAAGCCAATCATGTTCAATTGGTGAACAATATCTATTTTATTATGCGCTATAATATCAAGAGCAATCTCATAAGTTTTATATTGCCATTTCTTATAGTGTTTATAGAACCTCCAGTCTCCTTGATTCCAACAGATCTTACGAACTTTTTCAGGTACTGAATTATAATAGAAATGCATATTCTTTGCTTGCGGTAATGTCTGCAAAGCAGTTTCAATGTTGCTTTTAAATTCTCCTTCGGTGATAATGTGAAGCTGACAATACGTTGCAAGATTCACACACCAATTCCATGCCATTCCTGGTTCACTGCCCATATTAGGCGAACAAGCATAAGCATTTATTAGAACAGACAACATCACATATTAAATTTGTTAAAGATAAAATTATCAACTACAGGGAACAATGAAGCTGTCGGATTAATACCTCCACTTCTTGTAAGGCATCCTGTATTTACAACAAGCATATTATTCCATCTAGTATAATAATCATCTACCGAATCAAAATGCAGCATGCCATAAGGGTGATATATATCTTCACAAGTCTGTACATCAATTTTATCAGCTACCACTTCATAGTTTACTTTACATGCATCCAAGTGTTTGACAGCAGTGGCTTTAGCAACCTCATAAATTTTCACGGCTTCTTCATCAACATTATAGTAAACATTTAATCCATCTATACCATACTTATCTTTTTGGTCAGACAGTTCTATATAACTATTTTTCGCCGGATTCTCAATATCAATATAAAGATACCATTCATCATTCATCACATACATTTTTCTCAATACAATAACTGACCATGCGAATCCTAAAACATTAGGAATATCCTTTATTGTGGTTTTTATGTAATTAGGGATATCCTTTATTGAGAATTTATGATAGAACAATACATCCTTAATCATAGAGAAGAACGGAAATTTCATATTGAATACAGGGTGTACATAATATGAAATATCGCCTATTTCGCCAATCATACGTTTAGTTATTAAAGAAGTTCCTCTCATTCTAAACACAAAATCTTCATTACCTATTATAGTAGAGCCTTTCACTTTAAACATTCTCTGAGACAGATGATCCGAAAAATGCATTTTTTTCTCATCAATCATACCAGAACTTAATAATATTCTTGCACTCTCAAAAGCACCAGCAGTCAAAAAGTAATAATCAAAAGATGCACGTTTTTCTTTACCATCTTCCAGATAGACAATATCCTTTATGTGTTTATCACTATCTCTTTCAAGTTTGACTATTCTGCAATTTGACTTCACCTTTACATTCGCTCTCTTATTGATTTTAAACCAATAGAAAAAATTTCGGTGAAGCATGCTAAGCCATACGCCTGTTTTTGTGAACAGATTTTCAGAAACATGATTCTCGGGAAATTTATTATCAATATTAAACTTCGCTAGGCATTCATCCTTATATTTTTTATCCAAACAGATAACATCCTTCATGAAACCATCAGGATTAGCGAAATCATTATCTGTATACGTCAACAATTGTCCACCCCATTTGTGAGAAGCACCTCCCCAACCAAAATATCGTCCATCAGTAAGTCCTTTATACATAGACTTCTTTAGGCGAGACAAAAGTCCCATCTCTGTTTCGTTTTTTATTCTATTATCACCAATATCAAAGACTGTTATCTTAGCTTCAGGATATTTTTGTTGAAAACTATTTACTATATAACTACCATAGGTTCCAGCACCCAGAATTACGATTTCCATATCAATTAAACTTTATACTTAGTTTATCTTCAGTTCTTTCAGAACTAAAATCACTTTCAATATACATACCGTCAAATCTACTATATAAAGACTTTGGCATTATTTCTATTTTCCTTAACAATAACGGAACATATTTAAAAATTAGTTTTGGCATAACAATTATATGCTTATACCCCAACAGCTTTGCATATCTGTACTTTGTCATTTTATCATTTGGAAAGAAATGATAAACAACATCATTATTCTCTATATTAATTATTTTTATTTAAAGCTTCATGTATATCCTCGCGTTTAACTATAGGCTGTCTACTTTTCTTATCACCTTTAATGATAGCACAGCCACATCGTAATGGCTTTATAAACGGACAAGGTCTATTATCCGCTAACACATAACCAGGTCTAACAAGAATCAGTTCAAAAGACAGGGAATCTTTAACAGACAACAAATAGTTATCCACAGCTATTTTAATTTCTGCATATCCCCTCTTGCTAGTATTTTTAAGAGTTTCTATATCTGTCTTTTCATTTATAGATGGAAGATGATAATTATAATTCATTATTGTTGAAAAATGAATTAATTTCTTAACATTCTTTTCAGCACAAAGTTTTAATAAACTCTCTATATATCTTATATTATTTTCAACTGTGTCATCCTTAAGCACAGCAAAGTTAATCACAATATCATAATCATCGTTTAGGAATTTGTTACTAGCGATATCAATATACTTGCCATATATTCTATCACCATAACGAGATTCATTTCCCCTAGAAAACATATCTGATACAATTCCCGTATTTCTCATCACATCTTCAACTCCGTTCGCCACAAAAGAAGATGTCCCACATAATAAACTTTTAATCATTATTAATACAATCTTTCAATATATTAGTTATATTCTGTTCAAATATATCTTTAGTGAACAGTTTTAGAAATTTTTCTTTCCCTTTCTGTCCCATTTTTTTTACTTCATCTCTATTATTTATGCAGTATTCCATCTTAGCTGCAAGTTCTTTTGTATTACGCTGTTCCACCAATAGACCTGTCACATTATTATCAATAACATGAGGAATTGCACCTTCATAAGTGCTTATACATGCCAGTCCCATTTGCATGGCTTCCAATAATACTAATCCAAATGTTTCCCCCTCATAACATGTAGGAAATACTAACACTTCGTGTTGAGCTAACACTATGTTTTTTTCATTTCTATACTTTGGACCAAGATAACTAACTTTGCTCCCAAGCTTTTTATTTTTTATCAATTCTATCAACATATTACTATCAATATCTCCAGATTTCCCTACAAAATCACAATGAAACATTAAACCTTTATCATTTAATATTTTACAAGCATCCAAGAGATAACTAACCCCTTTGTCATTGATTAAATTCGATAAGAATATGAATTTAAGATTCCCATCATGACTGTATGCTGTATTTATGTTATTAGCAATTTCTATTCCATTCGGACATAAATACAAATGCTCATCTTTAATATAATCTTTAAATGGTATTGTCAGAATTTCATCTAAAAAAATATAATTTGTCCCATTAAAAAAATATCTATACAGAAACTTATTATACCATTTTTCTCCAAATCCAACTTTAGGTTTATTATGAAAATGGAGAATTATCTTAACATGCAATCTTTTAAGAATAAAAACCGTCAAACAGTCTCTATAGAATCCCCAGTCCCATGTAGATGGTGTCAAATAACATAATTCTGGCTTTTCTTTATTTACTGTTCGTATAATCTTTTTTAATAATGAGAATAAAAAAAAGATCTTTCCCAAGCTAAGCTTTCCTATAGATGACACATACCCTGAAGCTGATGGATTTATATATATACAGTCAAATGCATCATTGACTAACTGACTGTCATGAATATATTTCCCAATAACTGCCGCACCATGAACCGGTGGTGGCATGTGCATTATAAATAATATCTTTTGAGGCATCTTAATTTCATTTAAAATAATTTATCAATTCTAGATATCGATTTGCATAATAAGAATTGACATCCTTATTAGACATTTCCTCATATTTTATTTTAGCAAAGAGCCTTATATAGGATAAATAGTCTTTGCTTTGAAAATAAGCATTTATCAATGAAGAGTTTTTATCGATTATCATTGCGATAGTGTCTTTATGGTTTACAGCAAAATTCGTCTGAAATATATATGTAAACAAATCAAATCCTAAAGGTCTCTCTGCTGCCATCTCCCAATCTATCAATTTTATTTGATCTCGCACTAAGATCATATTCCATGGACAGAAGTCACCATGTGAGAAACAAGTATTATCATCAGCGGACTTATCAACATGCAGTTTTGATAAATCATTTAAACAAGCCAACACCAAATTGTCATCAATTGTACATCGTACTTTACTTCCAACAATTCTTTCAACTTTCATAAAAACAAAATCATCTGTTCTTTTCACCAGATAAACGTTTGGAACAAATCCATTATTTTTAAAAAGGTTATATATTCTAACTTCATTATTTGTAAGTTTTTGTGCTTTTTTAGAAACTGAATATTTTGCAAAAAAGTCTTTCTTCTCTATTGGATCATATCCTAATATAGAAATCTTTCTATCTGGACCGGGTGATCCTAAATTAAAAGCCATCAAAGACCCATTCCCTTCAATATTTACAATATCATTATAAGGAAAATCCAAGTTGGAAGAATCGATTATATTTAATAGTCTGACTAAACTCACATTTTTAAATAACCACCAATATATTTTACCAAGAATACACCCATAATTTCCATATAAGTCATACATGAATCTATTATGTTTATTTATTTGGGGAAAATAATAAGAGGTTACAAATGTTTTAAATCTACATAACTTCATTTTGAAAATCTTTTAGACATCATTTCTTGTATTGCTTCCATAGTCTTATTTATTGAAATTTTAACATCAACAGTTGTATCTATCCAAACAGAATTATTTTTTGTTTCTGCGATTTTTTTCAATTGTGTTGTTTGTTTACGAACTTCCTCTAATGAAGTTTCTGGCTTTCGCTTATATATAACATCAGGGTTACCACCTAAACAAATAATAATATCTGGCTTTGGTACAAAGAATTCTCCTATTTTAATAATCCATTTTGGCAATAATATTTTTGCTCGTTTCTGATCAATATAATAATCATAATAATACCTATCTAAAATATAAACATGTGAATATAATGCTATAGAAGGTAAAATCTTAAATAAATATCCCCAAATATAGTCCTGAAGATAATATAAGAATTTACATAAAGAACCTAAAAAACCAGAAACTTTTACATCATGAGGATGTGGTGATACCTCAATCTTTTCTTTTTGTCGCTTACCAAACAAGATGCCGATATCTGGTATTAAGTTTGGGCGCAAATGTTCATAATGAATGCCATGATGGAAAGCACCTTCTAAAATAGGAGTTATATGATCTATAATAGTACTTTTCCCAGAGCCATCAGTACCCAAAACAACAACGAAATAACCAGGACGCTTAAATAGACGATAGAATTTAGCTAGGTGACTGCTAATTTCAAATTTATTTTTTATTCGTAATTGTTGAATCCCATATTTATAAATATCATTAATTAAACTATCATTTTTTTTCTCTTCTCCAACCTTCTTTAATAGCCGAATATATTCATCAGAAAATAGATTAAGACCATCTTTAAGCTCTTCAAACGACATTGATTTTATTGCAAGACTTGCATCAATATAAAATTTTTCTTTCCTATTGCAATGCCTTGTATTAAGAACTTCTTTTAAAAAAGATTCTACCGCTTCCCATTTACTATCCAGAACTTGAACTCCATTATATAATATAGTATGTTTCCATATAGCATCACCTGTAAAAAATTTACAATTTCCTATAGGTACTATATCTTTATATACATCAAACTGCACCCCCCAGTCAATCCCCATTATACATGTTTTTGGTTCGTATAGTTTATTAATATACGAAACTGTTTTTCCATGATTTTCTTCTGCACATTTCATTAAAATAGTATAGAACTTCTCTAAATGCTCTTTTGCTACCCATACATCAATATCACTTCCCCCTGTAGATTTTGGAAGATCTACATAATTTCTCATAATAGAGTATTTTATTGACTCTTTAGATAATTTATCAAATAAATCTAATAAAAATTTCATATTTATAGTTTTAGAAAAACCATTAAATTGTTAATTTGTGATCTTTGTTCATTTATAAAATTACTAATTGATTGTTTACACTCAACATAGAAACTTCCATCCATCATTAAACCTGGATTAAAGTCTTTAATATCATCATATAAAAAGCCAACTCCTTCATCTTCTATAAACTGTAAAGCGCTACACCTATGTCCTATAACAGGAACACCATTATAAAGCATATCTAGAACAACCCCACTACTTCTATCATTTGCATATGCTCCGTGATAGTTTAAAATGCAATATCGACTTTGACGTATAAGTTTATAATAGTCAGCATCAGTAATAAATCCCAAACGCAGTTCTATATTGCTAGCTCCTAACGCAGCTTCTTCAATCTCTGATTTAATCTTCTGATCTTGGGGGCTCCCTGCAACCAAAATTTTAAAAGATGTATTTGCCAACTTTTTAACTACATCAACAATACCTTTTTCATGAGATATTCTACCTACCATTGAAAAATCATATTGACAATCTGAACAGATATCGAGATTTGATGTTTGATTTCTGATACCTGTAAATAGATAATCCGAAATTACCAAATAAGGTATTTTAAATTTTTCTCCTATTTTCTTAAAAGGACAAAGTAAACCTTTTATTTTCCTTTTGGCTAATTTAAAAATCAATTTATGAATTGGAGACGTAATATCATCAGTACTATACTGTATAATATAAATTATATTTGTTTTCTTTGCAAATAGCGCAATACCTAAGAATGTTGTCACAGCACTTGAATGTTGCATAACAACCACATCATTATTTTCAACATGGCTAAAGAGATATTTACAATTCAATAAAGTATGCCATTTTGCCTTAAAATAATTAGAATTAGCTATATGATCATATGGTAAAATTATCAAGTCTTGTTTTTTTAACCTCGTTGTATAAATTGGGCCACCTGCTGCTTTAACTTCACCTATCTTGCGAAATGCATCAATATAATTTTGCGCTAAAGCGCAAAAATGCCCCGTACTAATTCCTTTATTATTAAAACTATTCACATCTGCAATTATAAGTCTTTTCATAAAACATTTACATTTAATTAGCGTACAAGTATTTTTTTTATTTGGGAATCATTATAACTCAACCATTTCTCTGAATTACATAAACCTATAAGTATCCAAGGTGCAATTGATGTAAGACTCACTATACCGACACTAGAAATAAAACCTACAAAAAAGAATCCTATTAAAACTACAGCAACATCTTTCATAAATTTGCTGTTTGATTTTTTTAGAGCTTTATAAATTGAATTTATAACGATATACAGATATAAGATTATATAAATCAGACCACCTTTTAACATTAAATTTAAGAAATCTACCTCCACTCCATTTCTTTGCCAAAAATCACCATTACCAGTTTGTGACATTGCAAAGAATTCAGAATAATAATGACAATAAGCACCTTTACCAATCCAAATTGAATTGCTCCCCAATAAATCTTGAAGTACTTCTGCATATAAGAAAGTTCTTGTATCTGTTGCATCGACGTTTGTTCCTTCTGAATCAATAATTCCACTCAATTGAGCAATTATAGACGAATTTTCATATATTGCTAAATAAAATGAATACCCAATAAAAAATATTATAAAAACAAATAATATATAAATCAACTTTCTGTTTTTGCCAAACACAATATGATTAGCCAAAAGAAGAAACATAAAACCTATATAAATAAGATTTGTTCTCGTAGGATTATCACCAACAAATGCATAATATGTCATAGATACAATAACTAGAATTAGCAATATTATAAATCGAGAATCTATTTTATTATTTTTACTCATTAATGGCAGAAAGGGTAATAGAAAGAATATCAATATATAACTATTATTCAAATTAGTAGGATAAATATACATAAAAATCAAACTAATTGATATAATAAAGACTACCCTTTTAATAAAATGTTGATTTATTAAATTAGTAGAGAACAACCCAAAAATTGGTAATAACATTAATGGGGCCATTAAGACATTTCCAAATAGAGTCAAATATCGATTACCTAAACTATCCAAATAAGGATCATCTCTATTTATTAAGGCATGAATTATTGTAAAGACTCCAAATAACATTAACAGATAAATACAATATCTGAAATGAGCAGAAACATCTTTTATTTTTCGATATCGCCATGGCAAATAAGCAAACGCACCCCACATACATAAAGCAGTAAATACTTTATAAAACTGTTCTGATATGAAAGTCAATCCGCCAACAGTTAGAATTAAGGTTTCTACCATCAATAGAACTTGAACCTTATTCACACTTTTTGATATATATCTATTATCTTTCATATTATCACCTTCCACCATTAATTACTCGCCATATTGGATTATTTTTTGCCTTGAGAATATATCCTAATAATATTAATATAGAAAATGTAAAAACTAACTCCATCAAGAAAAAAGAAAAAATTGAAAATGGATGTTTATTTAAAAATATAGAGTTAATGATATTAAAAATCATCCAATGGCTACAAAAATAAAAAAGTATATGGTTTAATTAATCTATATAATCTATCAGGAATAATGTTAATTTTCAAATATATTATAATTATAAAAATTGATGACACCTGTCTATATATATAGTACAGAAACTGTTTTTTGTCTTGATTATACTCAAATATCAAAAATAGTACAATTATTATTATTATAGACACCGGTATTAATATTTTAAGCATATCTTTCTTTTTATACAAAACAGAAGAAATACTTTTATAATATATTGACATGTATGAGCCTAGTATTATACTTGGTAAAAAAAACAGCAAATTTCCGTAATGAAATCTTATACCTATTGGTAAAACAAAAAAGAAAAATGATATAGAATATTTCGACTTTTTTATAATATATCCAATAACTGGAGCAACAATAACAAATTGATATAATGTCTTTAAATACCATGTTGGCATATCAAATTGGTTAAGCCAAATTTTGCGCAAACTAAAATCATCAAATGTAAAAATTCCATCTTTATAACATCTAATTACAACAAAAACTAAATATGCTATAATATTGAAAATAAAGAAAGGAATTACAACAGACTTAAATCTACTTTTTAACTTATATAAATATGAATTACTTGGTGAGTTCCAATCAAAACTCCAAAAATACAAGAATGAAGAAATAGAAAAGAAACAAGGAACAGCCATGTCTGTTATATATGATAAAATTCTATTATTCGCATAACCAAAATGTAGCATAACAATAAGAATTGTTAGAAATACATTAGCATTAGCAATTTTATTTGATAGCTGTTTATTCATCTAAAGTAGACTTTATTTTTTTATTATGATGGAATTATAAATAGAAAGTATATCATTTGTAATTTTATCTGGATTATGCCTTGTAAGAGCAACTTTACGCCCTTCACATCCCAAAGACATACTTGTCTCCTCATCAGAGACAAGACTATTAATTATAGAAGATAACACATAAGGATCATTTGATGGTGCCAAAATCCCATCAACATTATTTTTTATCAATGAAGACATTCCTCCAACATTGGTTGCAACAATTGGTATACCTAATAATTGGGCTTCACAAACAGCATTAGAACTATTTTCTATATAAGAAAAATGGGCAAATAAATCTGCATCCGCAATTTTATCTATTAACTGTGACGCATTAATAACCCCCATTGGCATAACATTTACATCTCTAGAATTTATATGGGTTATTCTTTCGATATCTTTCAATGTTGAAATTCCATAGATATGCCATTCATAAAAAGTATCAGAATAAGTGTTTAAAAGTTTTGCAACTTTCAATATAACATCAGCACCTTTATATAAGCCAGAAGATATTATAGAAATAATAGTTCGCGTCTTTCGATTTTTTTTATATTTCCATATTTTAGGGGAGTTATATATTTCTGACCTAAGCATTTCGCTACAATAAAAATATGTAGATTTGGGAGAAATAAACTTACTGATGCTTTTATCCCAGTTCGTACGACCTATGAAATATCCGCATTTTTGCATTATAAGAGTTTCTCTTTTAACAAAATATTTATAAACAGCACGTATATACATATTCTTCGGAGATAGAAAGAATAATTTTAACCAAGACATACCATTTGGCAGCCATGCATTATAAATAGGTCCCAGAATACCTTGTATATGAATAACTACAGGTATATCAGTAATATCACAAACAAGCCCTAAGAATTCTTCTGTACCCCAAACATGTATTATATCTGGTTTCGTTTTGCTTAGAATTTCGCTAATTCTATTTTTTATTGTCTTTTCTTTATACGTCTTATTAAATAGATAAAGATGAGGCTTTTTTATACCATAGTAAGTACAATTAGTATCAAAATCCTCTACATCTTCATTCCAAGGAAATGCCAAAGATAATTTTATATTTCCCCCACAGAGAATTTGCTTCTGCAATGTATAAATCCATCCACCTCCATTGTAAGAACTATTACGATTTGCATACAAAGCAGAATTACCACTTAGCCAAAGAACTTTTATCATCTGGTTATACTTTATTTTCTAAAAAATTGCATTAATTTAATGCAATAATAATTTAAACGTATATACAATATAGGCGAATTCTTCATATCACGTAATTCAAGAGATATTGAATCAAAATCCAAACTTAAGTCATTTATGTCATTTCTCTTATTAAAATTTCTCCCATAGAATTTGGCACAACTTCTAAATGTGCGTAATTCACGTAATTTAAATTTATCTGGATAATTTAAAGCCATATAATTACCATATGTTTCATATTCAGAGAAACAGTTAAAATTATCTTTCTGCAAAAGGGAAAGTATTCTATCATATATAGAACGTCCTCCGTCTAATCTATAACTTATGGTTTGAATCATCTCATTCATAATATAAGTATCGAACATAAGATGTTCTGATATAAAAGAATAATCAACTTGTCTATCAATATTCAACAAATCTTTTATCATTAAGAAATATGATTTATTATACTCTTTCTTTGGATTTATAAGGATTTTATCATCATCAAAGAAAGTTATTCTATTTATTGGTATAGTATCTGCATCCCATGCTAAATAATATTTTTTTGCATACTTAGTCTGAGCAAATGAAATTTTAAGAAATTGCTGAAAAACCAACCGCCAGAATAAGATTTACCATATTTGCATTTTACCAATTTATCTACTTTTTCATAAGTTATGTCTTTACATATTTCATCTTCATTCAACAGAATTACATTATCCGGTAATTTTTTTGTTTTAATTTTATTGAAATTATTTAAAGATGTAATTATATATATATATTGAGGTTTAATATTTTTATTTATATATACTACATTTGTCGTAACAAGCATAACATCTTTTATTCCGACAGGAATTATGACATCAAATTTATTGTCCATATTAAATTATTTTAAGCTTCTATTCTTTATTTAATAAAAAAATATTCATGGATTCGGCTTCTCCTCAAATTTCAATTAAAGAAAGAGGGGTAAAACAGTAATATAGCAAACAAAACTTAATTCTTTTTACAAAACACCATAATTTACACAATTCCAAACAAAGCGACAATTTATAACTTATCATTAATTGAACCCAATAATTTACGTTTTGAAAGATTGCCTATTGTCTTCCAACTAAAAGTTCTTATTACGGAATTTCTATTAACAGTCTTAAAAATATCATTACTTAAATAGTCTACAACAAGAGATATATTCAATGGAATTACATCAATCATGTTTTTCTTTAGATATGAGTAATCAGGTTTATCAGTAGCTATAATAACTGGACATCCTGTAGATACTGCTTCCAAAAATGCATTATTTGCAGTATATTCAATTAACGGTAAAAATAACACCTTACTGACACGATATAAATTTCTCAGTTCTATGTCACTTATACCAGACATTAAATGAATTCTACTTTTAGAAGTAAAATACTTAAAATTTTCTTTGTTTGTGACTACATTGATTTGTAATGTTTCATCCTCATTCAATAGTTTACAGAACACGGTATTAGCAAACTTAAAGTCGCGCAACCAATTACCGACCATCAGAATGCAATTACTTTTTTGTATATTTTCATCTGGTGCATAAAATTCAGTATCAATACCATGTGGTATGAATGATACATTATCTTTTCCTGTTGTTGTGATAAATTTATCAACTTCTTTATTGCTCATGAGTATAACCCCATCAATAGACCTAAGCCGCCTTAACCACAAATCACTGTTGAACCAATAGAAAGGTTGATGTAGTGTAATTACGGTTTTATTGTTAAGCATAAGCCGATGGCAGAAATTACTATAGATATTTTCTCCATAAATAAAATGAAAAACACAATTTTTATGAAACATTGCATAATATAATGCTCTCAAATAAGTAAACGGCAATTGGGTCTTGATTATTTTTTGAAATATCTTTCTGATTATTCGATCAACAATAGATATGTTTGGATTACTCCATCGTTCCAGTTCTTTCTGACCATCAATAATCTTGTCGTAAGGTAAGTAATCCTTAATATGATGATACCCTGCATGTAATCCTTTGTGATGCTGAAAGGCAAAACCTATATATACTAATTTCGTCATATTAATCATTTAAAGCTTTAGTTAAGAATGATATTGATTGTTTAACCATCCCTTCCTTTATAATGTTAACATTATGCCAGTCTATTATGGTATTTTTTATTTTATCGTAATCCTCTATGGTATTAATTAATCTATTTTCAAGATTAAATAAATGAAGTAAACTATTTATTCTTGACAATCCTCTTTCTGTATTCCCATAAACCACAAAAGGAAGATTGAATATTATAGCAAACACGGTTCCATGAAAAGAATCTGTAAAAAGGAACTTTGACCTATTAAACATATTCAACCAAGTTCCAAAAGACGGGAGAATTTTATGTTCTGCAGGAACATGGATTCTAGTCGGGTCTCCAATCATCTTGAATATATCCATATTTTTATCCTTAGCAATGTAAGAGAGTAGATTATGATTATTTTCATCCTCATCTAATACATAACTAGACAAGGCTAAATTTATATCATAATCATGCTCTTCCTTTATTATTTTAATGTAATCTTCTTTAGAAAGCAACATTGTTGGATCAAGAACAAATTCTGCATCTATTCCAAAATGCTCCTTAGCAAGTAAGATACCACTTTCTTCTCGAACAGAGACAGCTAAAAAATTTTTAATTAACTTTTTACAGTGTGCTGTCTGTTTGTCTGAATATTCCCAGTTGTCTACTCCAAAAGAGGGAGCATAGGCTATTTTTTTTATTTTCCACCCACTAGCGTAATCTAAATAATTCCTTTCAATATTCGGAAAATATTTAGCACGCCATATTTGGTCACTCCCCACTACTAAACAATCAAAATCTCCCCTTTTTATTATAAAATCCTTTGTCGTATAATATTGTTTTGTATGAGTTTCTACAAATTTCCATGTCCTTTGAGTTATTACTTTAAAATCTTCATTATTTTCACTTTCCTTAAGGACAGTATTTCCTTTTTTAAGAATATAGCGTTTAATAATGCGACCGAAATATTTAATTAAGAGGTTAAATGTCAAAAGTTTGCTTTGAGGTTTACTTTGAACGATCCACGCATCATGACCTAATCGTGCTAATACTTTTTCTAATGCATATGACTGCAATATGGCTCCATAATTAAATCGTGGTGGATATGTTATAATTCCTATTTTCATTCGAATAAAATTATATCTTAAAAGAACTTTTGGGATGATATTTCAGAAAAAAGAACAAGTTATTATTTCCATTCAATATTCTCAGAAATGTTTTTTGCAGGAACTCCACCTACAACAGAATGTGCGGGAACATCTTTAGTTACTACAGCACCAGCTGCAATAACTGCGCCATTACCAATAGTAACACCTTTCAGAACAGAAGCACCCTGACCTATCCAAACATGATCACCAATTTTTATCGGTTCTGAGATTTTATAACCATCACGTATAATCGTATGACCATCAAATGATCTGATAACTACATCACGTCCAATGGTACAATCAGAACCAATTTCTATTGTATCACCACAAATAATCTGCACGTTTTCATTAAAGAAACCGTCATGAAGGATTAGATGTCCATTTCTAACTATGCGTATATATGTACCTTCATAAACCGAAAAATTTCCATCAATTGTAAAAATTCCGTTTTCTTCGACAAGCACCCTTGTTTGCAGAAGGGAATTCTTAACCTGACGAACACCAAGTGTGAGTCGTCCTTTCTTAACATCTATCTCAGCACCTTTTTCCAACTGAACGATGCATTTCTTATGATTAAGAATAGGAAAACGAACATCACTAATGACCTGACGAGAAAAAAAATTGTATTTAAAGAACGTTGTCCATGACTGGAATGAAAAGCCGTAATCAAAAACTAAGTCATATATTTGCTTACCCTTATGGAGATAACAATGAGTTTTATTCTTAAAATTATTTTTGAATGTCGGCAATGGAAAGTATTTTTTTGCCACTAAATCAAAAGGATATTTATCGAGTGCATCAAAGAATACTGTCCTATCATTACGTACAGGCTTCAAAGAACCTTCAAGTGCAGGATTTCCGGCCTTAGCGTCATCAAGAGTAAACTCTTTCCAGACAATATTCTCCTTGATCGAATCAAACAATGCCATTCCTTTATAGGAGTTGATCATAACAAGCGAAGTTCCTTTGTCCTGATCCATGCTTTTGTCAAGTTTTTCAATACCCCAGAAATCAGCAAGAGTTATATCTGCTTTCTGTGGGAATCCTTTGAATTTACAATCATAACATGAAGGGCGACAAAAGTTTCCATACTTAAGGTATCCTATGAAGAAATAATCATTATTGCGATCTTTACAATATTCCTCTCCATTTTCAAAACTTACACGCATTGAAAAATTATGCCATCCCCATTTCTTATTTTTAAACTTAATCTCTGTTACTTTTTGATCATATTTTTTCTTTAGCATTTCCATATACGAAAGAAATACCTTTGGTGAATTCACACCACGGCAAATAAAGTCACAAGTAGTAAGATTCTTATATTCTTTATTTAGAAACTTGTATAAAGCTTGTATTTGGCAAGGTGCACCACAATAGAAAACTTCCTTACCGTCCTTTAGTAATGTCTTAATTTCTTTATATTGACCTTCAAGGCGACTCTGCAGATACTTAGAACTGCGAATTTTAGGAAGCATTAACTTATCAGAAGAAACAATATGGGACACCGTATGATCTGAATTATATACAGCACCACCTACATATCCATTACGAGCATAAATTGCATTAGAAAGCATAGAATGAATACCACCAGATGTACTATCAAGGCGAATAATTTCATCTTTAGAATATGCTGCAAAGACTTTAGGAACATCGTACCTAACTATATTATTAGCCTTAGACAATATCGGGCAAACCTTTTCACACAAATGACAATCTATACACTTGCATAAATCAACTTCTGGATACCAAAAGCCTTCTCTATCTGTTTTAAATGTAATAGCGTCTTTTGGGCATATATCTTCACAAGCATTACATCCACAACAATCTTCTTTCTTTTGAATATTAATCATTGTTTCTCTTTAATATATCAGCAATTACTCTATTAGTAAATTTGAAACGACCTTTTTTGTTAAGAAACAAAGAATTAAGAAAGTTGTCATTGTTACTTAATTCCTTATCATCTGCATAATCATATATAGGAATATTCTTATCTCGAATAATTGAATAAAAACATTTTTCACGAAAATTCTGAGGAATCGAGTCACTTAGTTCCTTTGACAATGGAGGGATAACAATTTTAACATTAATATTATGGTCATCGCAGAAAGCCTTGATTTTAACAATAATGTCACTATTGTAAACAAGGGACTTAATAACTAAATCTGAAAGATTATCTGGAGTGAGATCATCCAAAAAAAACTCACTCTTCCAGTCTGCGATGCGATTTTTAGCATCGCACTTCATTTCTTCAGCTGATAATCTATTGCAATTAATATTAAATGTAGCTTTATAGCCATGTCGATGACGAAGAGCACGATATAATGCTTTCAAACCTAATTTTGAAGGATGAACAATTAAGCTATCATAGAGATCTTCATCATAATTAGGAATATATTCCTTATTCAAGATTGGATAGTAGCGTATATTCTTATACACATCACCATCATGCTTTGTATAAAAACTTTTACACGCACTAAATGGACATAATAATAATAATAATAACCTTGGACCATCAGGGCGTAAAAAAGTATGATACTTTTGAAGCAGCGTATAGTCGAAAGTTATTGTTTGAGGTCCAACTGCAAAATTGTAGCCATTCATACCACACTCTCTATAATCAATTCCATACTTAGCAATATTACTTCCAAAATTGATAACATCAAGGTCATGGGGAGCTTTCTTAATACGTTCAGCATCATTAAATTGATTTCTATACCAATTGCTATATCTTATTATATGATCTATAATTAGAGAATACATATTATGTCTATTAATTATAATTAGAACAATACCCATCAAAACTGATGACCTATATTAGTATTGAATAAAAACATCGATTAAAAACTTTATTTAATTATATCTACTCAATAAGAGTATATCGTTAGAGTAATATTATCCTTGAGTAATTTTCTTAACATGTAACTTGCTTAGTACAAGTTTTTTCATACCAGATGTCATACCCCAAAAATAAATAACAGCAGTAGATGTAACTACGCTAACAAATCCAACAATAAAGAAGCGAGCAAGCCCTTCTTTCATTGTAGTAGAAACTAAATACGGAATTAACAACATGATTAAACCTCCAAAGAATATATTTCCATATATCTGAATGAGAATAAGCTTTACAGGAATTCCTGTGTATTTATGAGGCCAATAAATAGCATTAATGTTATCACATATCCATATTAACGAATTTGCCCATGCTACTACTATTGGACTATAACCTAGTTTAAGCAGAACATAACTGATAGGCAGCACCATCAACAGAGCAATTCCGTCAGTTAGATTAGGCATTTTCACCTTGCCTGCTGCATGGATATGAGTAATCAATGGTCTATCAAGCGTACTAAGAAGTGCTTGTAAAAGTATAATTTGAACAAAAGCCTCTGTATATTGTGGATATTCCCCAAGCCACAACTTAAGGAGAAACTTTATTTCTATACCAGCTGGTATTGCAATCATAAGAAAAAGATAACCATTTATGCGACAGCTATTAACTGTGAGAGTATACATTTTTTCGTACTCTTTGGCTGCAAACAATTTTATTAACTGAGGATTTACAGCTGTCTGGAAATTATTAACAAACTGGCTAACAAAGTTACAGATAATAACAGATATACCACGTGCTGCATTTACTACCGTACCACAAAATATATTTAGTAGAATGTTTATACCCTGACCATTTGCAAAACCAACAGAACTACCAAATATATTCCAGCCACTGAATGATATTATCTTAACAGCTAGTTGTTTATTCCACCTTACTTTCCATGTACATTCATTAAAATTCTTTCTACAATAGAAATTATAAATCAGCATAGAAGTTAGATTAACTATCAATATCATTAAAGCATACACTATAAGTTTATCGTACGAAAGAAACTGCAACATAATTACAACCAGCAATTTCATTGCAACATCATATATGCTCATATATGCATACATATCCATACGTTCATGTGCAATTATACATGACATAAATGGAATTTGTATAATACTAACAATGAATGCTAAAATAGAGAACTGATAAACCCAAAATGCAGCCACCTCGCGACCTTCAGGTATGTTCATCTGAGTATTAAGAAACCACAAACCTATAGTTTCAGCTAATACTAAAAGAATTAATGACACAACAATATGCAACCCTAAAGCTAAAGAAAACGTGGTTTCCAATTTTGTGAAATTTCGTTCACCCATTGCGAATGTCAGGAATCTTTGTGTACCAGAAGCTAGTGTCCCACTGAACATTGAAAACATGGTAATGATACCACCTACAACATTATAAAGGCCAAAATCTGATGCTCCTAAAATACGCAACACTATACGGGATGTGTAAAGTGCTACAATCATAGTCACAAACATCCTTACGTAAAGATATGCCGTATTTTTTGCTATTCTTTTATTATCGGTAGATATATTGTTATCTTGCATTATTTTTTAGCTTGTTTGTTTAATATATGCCCATTATTATCACTAAGAGATTCATATAATATTGACTTCTGCCACAATAACAGTCAATTACTTTTGATGACATTTTCGCAGACAGCGAGGCATACGAAATGAAAACATGGTTGGTATAGTGGACGGAATTACATTCCAACAATTTTCTTGAGTTCGCCTTCCTTATATAGTGCGTAAACGGTTGTGACAAGGAAACCTATAACTAATAATATTAGTACAATGCGAATGCCGTGAGGACCAGCTTTCTTTATTGGCACTGTGGCACTCTGTAAGGTTGTGAAAGCTGGAGTCACAGCTTGAACTTTAGCATAGGCATCTTGGAGATTAGAAGCTAGAGCATTATAGGTATTGAACTGGAGTTGCATGTCATTCTCTAAGTCTTCCTGCTTGCTACGTACACTCTCCAAAATTAGTTCCTGATTGGCATCACTGAATGCTCCATATTGTTGGCGTACCTTTTCATAACGACGCTTCGCTTCCATGCACAGTTTCTTTGTATTCTCCAAGTCGTTACGGGCCTTGCTTGTACGGTAGTTCGTGATGAATGTCTGAAGACGTGCTTGAACTGAGTCTGCCATTGTAGCTGCTATCAATGGGTCCTGATCGGTGACATTGATTGTGATTACTCCCGTCTTATCATCAACATCACAAACAACATTGGCATTGATAACTTTAAATATTGCAGTCTGCCTTTTTGTTAACATGAAAGGATTCAACTTTTCATGCTTAATTGTATCTGGCGTACTGAACATCTTTGACCACCATGGTGACTTTTGATTATAAAGAAGATAATCATAGTATGTCATCACCTTGCTGCTATCCATGCGATGCACTTTCACATTAAAAAGGCTGGTCTTGAAATCGACAGAGTTCATCAAATCAGGATAAAGTGTCGGGGTAATGGCATCTACATCTCCTTTACTACTACTGCCCATTCTGTAGCCTAAAGAGGATGCTAAAGATTTTAGACCACCAGAGTTACCACCAGAGTTACCAAGCTCAGGTGCCAGCGTTACCTGGCACTGATAGAACTTAGGCAATGACTTCGCATATATAGCCCCGATGATAAATACCAAAGGAAACACGATCACATATAATAGCTTATGCTTCCAAAGAGCAGACAATATCGCCTTAAAATCGATAGAAGACTCTTCTTCCTCTAATTCAGGTTCGTTTATATTTTTGTTTATCAACTCGTCCATAATGCTTATTTGATTAGATATGATATTGTTGCGACCATTGTAGCTAGCGAAGCAATAGTTGTTCCGATACCTACTATATCACGAAGCGAGACACCGTTCTTTGACTTGGTAGGAACAATAATCTCACAACCTGGTCTTACTTTGTTGCGACCAGCTTTGCTAATAGTACCATTCTGATAGACAATAAAGGCTTTACTCTTCTTGGCATGCGTGCCAAAGCCACCAGCCTGATTAATATAATGTTTTAACCCCTTACCTGTTTCAAAGGCAACTGTGTTTGGATACATCACGTCACCACTAATCTTAACCGTTCCGTTATACTCTGGTATAATTAGTTTATCATCTGTACGAAGAACAACATCATAGTCACTACCGGGATTAGCAATAGCCTTATTAAGTTCTATACCAACATTGTAGGTATCAGACAAATCGAGTTTGGAAATTTTCACTGAATCTTTATCATCTGCATTCTGCTGTTCTGCATAATACAAAACTTTTTGCGCACGAGCTTTCTCATCAGCCGTCATCTTGCGCTCAATACGTGCACCACGGCCATAAGCCTCTGTAGTCAAACCACCAGCAGACTTAACAAGTTCGCTAAGTCGCATATTCTTAGTACTTAGTGTATAAGAACCAGGAAATACTGCTTCACCTTCAATACTAACATTACGCTGTTCCTGATAACCAGGACTACGGCGAACATAAACCTGGTCGAATGGTTCTAAAACAAAACCTTTTCGACCATCAATCACAAAACCATTCTTCAACGTGAGCGAGAATGTCTGAGCTATCTCTTTTGAAGATGTTGTTGCCGAAGGATCTACGATGCGGCGAGCAACATCAACCTTGGCGATAGAAGCTGCATCGGTAAGACCACCGGCTTGCATGATAAAATCTTCTATCGTCTCATTGTCTGCATACTGATATGTGCCAGGGAACTGCACTTCACCGTTTATGGTAATTGTGCGAGCAGAAGTTAGCTCGGCTCTTGTAGGGATGAAAAGAACATCTTCATTCTTCAAAGGAAGATCAGCTACATTGCCTTTCATGATACCTGTGATATCAACTTGAATAACTTCAAGTGTGCGGTCTGCCTTCATACGATGAAGGACAGCATGATCCGTAAAAGCATCCTCAGTGACTCCCTCTGCATGGCGAATAAGCGAGCGGATACTATTTATATCATTACCTAACTGATAAAGTCCAGGGCGAAATACCGCTCCCTTGACCTCGACCATATTCTGATATCTATCAAGAATTGAATCAACACTAACAATATCACCATCAGTAATCTTGAAATTACTCATATCAAACTCATTCACATTAAATACAGACTTTTCACTTCCTGTTGCACGAAGAAGACGTACAGCCTTTTGATATGCATTGCCAGCAAAGCCACCAGCATATCTAAGTAATGATGATACACTCTCGTTTTTGCGCATTTCGTAGGTCATCGGTCGCTTTACAGCGCCACCAATATCTACCAAACAGTCATAAGGTCCGACAACGATGACATCATTGTCACGAAGACGAATGTTACCAGTGAGACGGCCATTGAGGATATAGTCATATACATCGACAACAGTAGCCAAACTACCATTGCGGAACACCTTTATATTACGTAGAGTTCCTAGACCATTAATTCCACCAGCCATATAAAGAGCATGGAATACACTTGCGAAAGCACTCACGGTATAGGTTCCAGGAACCCTCACCTCACCCATTACATTAACAATGATTGTGCGTGTCTGACCAACCGTTGTCTTAATCTGGCTACTGCTATAACGTGAGCCTAATGTTGAACGTATTTTTGCATTGGCTGCACCAACACTCATTCCACTTATATATATAGGACCATAACCCGGAACAGTTACTGTTCCCTCAGGAGAAACGGTAAGAGTGAGGCTTTTTTGTGATGCTCCATAAATTTCTATAACAACTTCATCACCAGCACCAATTATATAATTAGTTGGAGTGGCGATATTCATGTTAGGCTCAAAACTTAGAAGTTTATTGTTGAAAATATCTCTACCAAAAACCTTTCTACCATCAGGAGTTAGTACTTCTTTTCCGTCAGCGGTAGTCTTATCATCAGTAGTCTCATCAATATTACGCTGCACCTGCACATACTGATTTTGAGCCTTTTCCTTTGATGTATTATTTAAATCCACATTTTGGGATGTGAGTTCCTGCTTAGGACTTTCATTACTCTTGCGGATACTTCCATCAGCTGTGGCAGCATTCTTACTTGCGGATTGCGAAGATGAATACTGGCTACGTATACGACGAATCTGGTCGATTTTCACACCACTCTGCATGAGTTTGGTTACAATCTGTCCCTGCGAGGTTCCAGCTTTCGACTCACGCTGATACATGCTTATTACTTGGCTGTCAGTCATCTGCGCGAATGAACCTAGAGCTAGAGCTGACAGGAATAAGCAAAAAAGAATTCTTTTCATATAATTTATTATGATATTTTTTTTAGAATTTTTAGTTTGGGATATAAAATTCCCTCCCCCTTGGCAAATGTCAAGTGGTATAAGGGATAACGCACGATCCGAACCGTGATGAAGAAATAGTGAAACGTATATATATGATTAAATTTAGTCTGAAAAAATGCGCGCCTATGATATTCAATTAATCCAGCCTTTAAGTTATTTACATCCAACTAATATATATAAGGTCGTTGTATTAAAAACACACGAGAATAATCACTACTCTTACAGTTCGGATAATATTAATCTCCCTGAAATCGCTACAAAATTACGAAAAATAATAATAGTATACTAATTATTAGTTAACAAAAAGCTAAAATTATATTAAAATGGATGGGATGAATGAAGAACAAACGCCGAAATAGTTAACTGGTATCGCACACAGGAAAAATACAGGTGGGAAAAGTAAATTAGGAACGCAGTATATTGGAAATAGTTTTCGGCTATTCGAGTAAATAAAGATTGCATTTGTTTCCTTTTTTTATGTAAAAACCTTTTATAAACTCATCACGTGATTTATTTTCTCTCACAGAAATATGTTATAGGGTGGTGGTGGGTATTATGTTCGGGATAAGTGAACGGCATGGTCTCTCGCAGATCTCGCAGATTCACGCAGATAAAAGACAGTTTTCACATAGTAGAGACAGTGCAGTTCACGCTGTTTGTTGTTTATCAGCGAGCATCTGCGTAATCTGCGGGAGATAATGTAGTTCTCACATATAAAGAAAACAAATTTAACGGCATGGTCTCCCGCAGATCTCGCAGATTCACGCAGAGAAAAGACAGGTTGGACTGGTTAGGGAAATGGATCTACTAAAGCAGATGACGCAGAGAACGCTGAGAAAGACAGTTTCCTCATAGAGGGAGCTTAATATAGTTTGTTGTTTGTCTGCGATGATCTGCGTTATCTGCGGGAGACATTGGGGTTAATATATAACTACAATAACGGCCGTTCACGCGTTTCTCGCGGAAATAAAATTCAGAAACTAAGGAGATTCGCTTGAATTTATTGCTTGAGTTTTAAAAAACCTGCACAAAACGCACCTAAAGGTGCCAGAAAAAATACAGGAAAGTTGCGTGAGTGAGTGAAAATTATGGCTTAATAATGCAAGATGAGTATGCTGATGTTATATTCCTCAAGCGAATTTCCTGTATTTTTTTCGTGGCATCTTTAGATGCGTTTCGTGTAATTTTGTCAAGTCCAATATGTGATAAACTTTCCTTCGTTTCTGAATTTTATTTCCGCGAGAAACGCGTGAACGGCCGTTATATCATTTGATGGAAGTGCTATATCTCAACTGCCCTTTCTCTGCGTGAATCTGCGAGATCTGCAAGACAATGCCGTTTCATGTATTATTTACTCTGCGTGAAAACATGTAGTTCATGCTATGAACCTGCGTGAGAATAGGTGATTTTGCACGATTTACCGTATTTGTGATGCAAATATTTTATTACAGACAAAATTACCAGAAAATAAAAATTCTCCAGAATGTTTAAAACAGACAAAAAACCTCCACGCATCATATAAGCAACTGGTGGATAATAATTTATTGGTGGAGGTTAACCTCCACTATCATCCACCATCATCCACCTTTTTGTAAACTATTGAGAAATCCAGAGCTGTTACTAAACGGAAATCAAGATTATCGCAAATAACGAAGTGGTAAAATATATTTACTTAATGATTATTTTAACCACCAATAATTGCGTTTTATCATAGAAACGCAGACGTTTGATCGATATAACGAAAACGTTTGATCGTAGAAACGCAAACTTTATATCGTAGGAATGGAAACGTTTGATCGTAGAAACGTTTGCGTTTCTATATAGAAACAGAAACATTATATCAATAAAACAAAAACGCAGTGACATAAAAATGATTTTTTGTTGTCACTGCGTTCATAGTTTTATACCGTTACCACCATCTTATACTTCATACACTTGTTTGTCTTTTTTACTTCAAATCCACGGTTTGACAACAACCGTCCAAGATTGGCAAGTGACTTTTTGTCGTAACCTATCAGTTTATAGTATCTCCTGATTATATCTATAATCTCTGGAATGGCAAGTTCTTCTGACATTTCATCAGGATATGGTTTACGGAACAAGCTGTCGATGATTGGTTCTATATCTGATATGGCAACAAACGGTCTGTTGTCATCCATGATCTTCATGTTCTCATCGTCGTTGAAGAAATATCGTTCACCGGCTGCTATCTCTGCAACGAGTTGGGCATATAGCAGTTCATATTCCACAGGACTGGTGAAATCAATATTGTCAGTTACTTTAATACAAAGGTAACGACGGCTACCGGTTAGATCCTTCAGCGGTTTGACATTGTTTGTCGTTGCCACGAAACTGGCATAGCGATGACGGTTGGAGATGCTTGCCTGATAAGGCATTCGCATTTTTACAGTAGGCGTTGATATCAGATATTTCAACAGCGGTTGTTTACCTGAAGAAACGGAATCGAACTCATCAATATTTATCAAAGCGGTGTTGGTAAGTGCCATAAACATAGAAGTGTCGTTCTTGAAATCAATACGGTCGTTATAAAAATCCTGCAATGTCGGCGGAAGGATTATCGCACAAAAGGAACTTTTTCCGCAACCCTGTTTTCCGATGAAAAGCGGAACGATGGCATTTGCTTGTTTTTTGGTACGCCCCATCCAATGTGCCACCATTGATAGCATCCATACGTGAAAGTTGTGTACATAGTCAGCATTATTTGTAGGAACTCTTTTTGCAAACTCACTCACTCTATCTTTACCATCCCATTGCGGAAGGTGGTCGAGATAATCATTGATTGGATCATAGAGCGGAATTTGTGTGGAATCAAGATAGCGGTCAAGGTCCTTATCCCATGAGTCAAGTCCCATTTTCTGGGCTTTTAGTGTCATGGTGTAACGATCTTCCTTTTCAACTGGTCGAAAAGAGTAGTCGAATCCATCTTTAAACCTAAATTCATTTTTTCCTGAAATAATATTTTTACGGAACTCATAGAAAGTACTCATAAAAGCTTCCTGCTTGAATGCCATGAGCTGGACTTTGGAAAGATGTTTTTCAGGATAGTATTTTTCTATTTCCTTATGATATGCTTCCATAAAGATATTATCTACCATGACTTCATCGCTTCCGAATTCAGAGTTATACTTTATGAGTTTTACACACATCGTCATTGGAAGTCCTGATTCATAGCAATATTTTGCAAGGAGGGTGAGGAAGTTGGGTACTTTATAGTCCTCATCGTCAAGTCTGGTTTTATTAATTGCGTCCATGAAACAGTAATGAAAAAACAGCTGATTGGTCTGCAACTTGGTTCTTCCTGGAAAGATTGGCAATTCATCAGCTTTTTTCGGCATCACAAGTGGTTTGAGACTAGGCGTATTTTCTGTATTATTGATAATCAACGGAACGGCATCCTCACGAAAGACTGCATCTGGATCTACCGACACACAGCATGAAGATTCGAGCGTTGGTTGAATTTTATCTATTGCCATCTGCAGTTGAGTACTATAGATATAAAAGAGTTTTCGGTAGGCTTCATTGATGAACACCAGTCGGTCGTCATCTGGTAGTTTGCCATCTGGGAATGTTGCTTGGCATACTATTTTCACGGAGCAGCCAGTGATTCCAGCGAATGTCATGATGGTGTAAGGAATTTGCGCAGCCATCTCTCGGATTTTCTTAGCCTCATCTTCATCTGTAAGTCTGTTTATCTCGAGGAGGATAAGACCATTGAAATTCTCAATGACACTTTTCCCATCGGCTTTTTTCCATTCGGTAGCGAAACAGATGCGTCTAGCTTTTTTCACAGAATCCAGTTCGTTGAACTTCGGTCCATTGTGAAGAAAGGTGAGGGGGAAATCTTCTTTTACTTTGTTTACTTCGTCGGCATATTTGCCGGAGATAATGTTTTCGTAGATAGTGGCGAGTTCAGTTCTTGTATAGAATTTTTCGTCTTTTTCTTTTCTGATAATTGAAATTTTCATGTTCTAAAGCGTTTTTCTTCTTTTTTGTTTACAAAACAGTGCATGATAGTGGAGGATAGTGGAGGTTATCCTCCACGGCTAAAATATTATTTATCAGAAACTTACACTATGCGTGGAGGTTATTTGACAGTTTTAGTACTTTTTCAGAATTTCATTATTTTATGACTGTTCTGCGATACAAAGGTAATAAAAAATACATATCAATACAAGTTTTAAGGGAGAAAAAACAGCAGGGAACACGGTATAAAGAGAATGGAGAAAGAAAGAGAATGGAGAAAGGTTGGTATAATAGATTAACAGGCTAGAACAGCTGTTTCCACATGACACTACAATATATATTCCATCAATGATATAACGGCCGTTCTCACGGAAATAAAATTCTGAAACTAAGGAAATATCTTGCAAGTAAGAGCAGAGCCAAGCTCGCTTGAACTATGCCGAGCGTAGCTAGATATTCTTCATAAAAATTCGCTTGAGTTTATTGCTCACGTAATTCTAGAAAAGCAATCAGGAAACGTACCTAAAGGTACCAAGAAAAAGCTACAGGAAAGTTGCTTGAGTCATGAGTAGAGGAAGCTTGCTTACTTTGCCATGCCGAGAAAACTTCTTCTAAGAAGAAAGTTACTTGAGTAGAAAATTACCCCAGAGAGGATGCTATTATTTGAGTTTATTGCTCACGTAATTCTAGAAAAGCAATCAGGAAACGTACCTAAAGGTACCAAGAAAAAGCTACAGGAAAGTTGCTTGA
>Ga0183099_1000293_pt1 | contig 40084 bp, 34 predicted proteins | sample Biomet1_FD_127788 | JGI IMG/M metagenome (GOLD analysis project Ga0183099, IMG submission 127788) | Microbial communities from bioreactor (seeded with anoxic lake sediment) at LBNL, California, USA - Biofuel metagenome 1 | ecosystem: Engineered > Bioreactor > Anaerobic > Unclassified ... | reverse complement strand
GGCAATGGGTAGTGAAACGGTCAAAGAAGATGTCAAACGGCTAAAACACTGGCTGCAACAGCGACCGGATGCCACATCAGCTGCACTTAAGGCGGGTGTATTACCGTACCTACCAGCGCAATTTAACTTACTGGGCTGGTCGATGGGGGGACTGATTGCATTACGCATGGCACTGGATAATCCCTCACGTGTTACACGTTTGGTGCTGACAAGTAGTTCGCCTTGTTTTCTACAGCAAGATAACTGGCCGGGGATCCGCGCTGATGTTTTATCGGGTTTCAACCGGGCGCTACAACTCGATAGTCGTAAAACAATTGAGCGTTTTCTGGCAATACAGGCAATGGGTAGTGAAACGGTCAAAGAAGATGTCAAACGGCTAAAACACTGGCTGCAACAGCGACCGGATGCCACATCAGCTGCACTGAAAGCGGGTCTGCAGTTGCTGGAGACCATCGATTTACGCGCGGAGCTTTCTGTGTTGCGTTGTCCGGTATTAAGTCTGTATGGCCGTTTAGATAGTCTGGTACCTGTTGCTGCTGCCGCTGAAATTCAATCTTTGTTACCTGATAGCCGTTCAGTTATTTTTCCGCAGGCGGCACATACTCCGTTTCTGTCGCATCCGCAGTTATTTATTGACGCATTACGACAATTTGTTGATTGAAAATTGTGCGGTTAATGCTGTTATTCTCATCATTTGTCATCGATAATTACATTGAGTTGATCTGTAGGTTCTGAGGGCACAATGAGTATGAATATTAACAGCGCGTTTTCGTCAGGTGTGCTTGGTTTACAGAAAGCCACGTCGCAACTGGACGCCAGTGCCAGCCAGATCGCACAGCAAACACTGCCATCGTCAGATCAGGACGCAGTCTCACAGCCCGATGTTCTGCCTGATGCGTTGATCCAGCTTAAAATGGCAGAAATTCAGGGCAAGGCATCAGCAGAAGTGATCACCCGTTCTGATCAGATGATTGGCTCATTACTCGATATCCACGTCTGACGCTCATGAATATCGCCCCTAGCTATCCTAACCTGGTGCCATTGGCACAACAGCCCGCGACAGAAGCCGCGCGGCGGGATAATGTGCAACGGGAGCGAATTCCTCAACCTACAGAAAGTGCTTCAGGTAAAACAGATAACCGGTTCGATAATTCCGCCGATACGCCGCAGCGTTATATGAGTAATACGCAGTCATCTGCTTCTGATACCTACTCTGTCGCCTCGGTTAAAAATAACAGTGCTAAAAATAGCACCGCCAAAGATAGTACTGAAACCACATTACCGACATCTGAAACGGTAACCGCTGCCTCTGATCAATCACATCGTAACGGGCAAACGTCATCCCAAGATGACGATGCATCTTCGGCAGAAAATAAGAAAAAAGCGCAACAAGAAGAAAAAGCAGTACAGGATCTGAAAAAACGAGATGCCGAAGTTCGTACCCACGAACAAGCGCATAAAACTGCGGGCGGACAATATGCCGGATCACCGGCGTTTGAAATGACCAAAGGACCGGATGGTCAAAGCTATGCCACGGGTGGTCATGTTAATATCGATGTTTCAGCAATTCCGGATGATCCGCAAGCCACGCTGAACAAGATGATGCAAATTAAGTCTGCTGCGCTGGCACCGGCGGAACCATCTGCACAAGATCTGAAAGTCGCAGCCAAAGCCGATATGGTGGCTGCCGCGGCCCGCAGTGAGTTATCTCAATCTACGGTTACACCCACCACCGATAGCAGTGAAACCACTAAGACAACGCAAAACTCAGCCACGAGCGATGAACCGTTTGTCAGTCAGCAGATGCGTCAGCGTGGTGTGATTATCTTAGCCCGGTATCAATCATCAGGCCGTCCGCAAGCGCAGACGGCACTGACCGCTTATTCCTGATCTGCTTTATTAGCGTCTTTTAGCATTCGCAAACGCAGCGGCAAAGGCATTATTGTCGCCACCACTCTGCGGTTTCTCAGCTGCAGTTGAACGAGGGGCTGGTTTGTTGCGATTCGATTGTTCCTGACGCTCTTTCGGCTGTGGTTTACTCGTTGTTACTTCATCATCTAAGCGCATGGTTAATGCTATACGCTTGCGCGGCAGGTCGACTTCCACCACTTTCACTTTGACTATATCACCCGCTTTCACCACTTCGCGAGGGTCGCTAACATAGCGATTAGTCAGTGCGGAGATATGCACTAAACCATCCTGATGCACACCGATATCGACAAAAGCGCCGAAGTTGGTCACGTTGGTGACACAGCCTTCCAGAATCATCTCTGGGCGCAAGTCTTTCATCTCTTCTACGCCTTCACGGAAAGTAGCGGTTTTAAACTCTGGTCGTGGATCGCGACCCGGTTTATCCAACTCTTGCAGAATATCGGTGATGGTCGGAATACCAAAATGCTCATCGGTGTAATCGGCGGGTTTCAGCGATTTCAGCAAGGTGCTGTTACCAATCAAACCGGAAACAGGTTTTTGCAACTGTGCGATAATTTTCTCTACCACCGGATAAGCTTCCGGATGAACAGAAGAGGCATCAAGCGGGTTTTTGCCATCTCGAATACGCAGAAAGCCTGCGCACTGCTCATAGGCTTTCGGGCCTAAGCGTGCCACTTTCAGCAGCTCTTTACGCTCTTTAAAGGCGCCATTGCTATCACGGTGCGCCACGATATTTTGCGCCAGTGTTTTGCTTAACCCTGACACGCGTGTCAATAGCGGAACCGAAGCGGTGTTAACATCCACGCCGACGGCATTTACGCAATCTTCCACTACGGTATCGAGATTTTTAGCGAGCTGATTTTGGCTGACATCATGCTGATATTGACCCACACCAATCGCTTTTGGATCGATCTTAACCAGTTCTGCCAACGGATCTTGCAGACGACGGGCGATAGATACCGCACCGCGCAGCGATACATCCAGTTCAGGAAATTCAGCCGCTGCCAGCTCAGAGGCTGAATAAACCGATGCACCCGCTTCGCTGACAACCACTTTTTGTGCTTTGCAATCGGGGTAACGTTGCAGCATGTCGGCAACCAGACGGTCTGTTTCCCGTGATGCTGTGCCGTTACCAATGCTCACCAACCCGACAGTATGCTGTTTGCATAACGCATGAATGATTTCGATTGCCTGATCATACTGGCGTCGTGGTTCAAACGGATAAACCGTATGTGTCGCTACGACTTTACCCGTCGCATTAACAACAGCTACTTTCACGCCCGTGCGAATACCAGGGTCTAAGCCCATTGTCGCTTTCATACCTGCGGGAGCAGCCATCAATAGATCTTTTAAGTTGCTGGCAAAGACGCGGATCGCTTCCGTTTCTGCCGCATCACGCAGACGGCCAATCAACTCGGTTTCCATCTGCAATGAGAGTTTAATTTTCCACGTCCAGTTCACTACACTTTGCAGCCATTTATCGGCTGCGCGACCGCGAAAAGCCAATTCAAAATAACGGGTGATTAATGCTTCGCAAGGGTGAACATCACCAGTTTGCTCGACCTGTAAACTTAAAGCCAGAAAACCTTCATTACGGCCACGTAACATGGCCAAGGTACGATGTGATGGAACTTTAGCGATCGGCTCTTGATGATCAAAATAATCGCTGAATTTAGCACCTTCTGCTTGTTTGCCTTCGATCACTTGTGCGCGTAATAAAGCTGAGCGCCACAGGTAGCTACGCAGTTGTTCCAGCAAACCCGCTTCTTCGGCAAAACGTTCCATCAGAATATAACGGGCACCGTCCAGCGCAGTTTTGCTGTCATTGATCTGATGTTCCACATTCAGATAGTGTTGCGCTTCTTTTTCCGGATCTAATTCTGGACTCGCTAACAGCATATCGGCTAGCGGTTGCAGACCGGCTTCTATCGCGATCTGGCCTTTTGTGCGGCGTTTGGGTTTATAGGGCAGGTATAGGTCTTCTAACCTAGTTTTGGTGTCTGCTGCCCAGATATCAGCGCGTAATTCATCGGTCAGTTTGCCTTGCTCACTGATCGACGACAGGATGGATTGACGGCGATCTTCCAGTTCACGCAAATAACCTAAACGCTGTTCCAGATGACGTAATTGTGTGTCATCCAGCCCACCGGTGAGCTCTTTACGATAACGTGCGATAAACGGAACGGTAGAGCCGTCATCTAGTAGTTTTACCGCTGCGGCCACCTGCTCATTGCGGGCATTTAATTCATCAGCAATGATTTGATTAATCGAAGGCATGTTTATCCTCGGTGTTGTTATGCCGTTATTCTGCGCTAAACGGCTGATATTGGATCTTATTGATGTACCACTCTTTCTCGCCCGATGGTGTTTGTACCCGCACTTCATCGTCGACTTGTTTGCCGATCAAGGCGCGGGCCATCGGCGAATCAATGGTGATGTAATTATTTTTGGTGTCGATTTCATCGGTGCCGACAATGCGATAACGAACAATGTCACCTTGTTCATTTTCCAACTCCACCCAAGCGCCAAAATAGACTTTGCCCTCTTGCTGTGGCGCATATTCGACAATTTTCAATGCATCTAAACGTTTGGTCAGAAAACGCAATCGGCGATCAATAGAGCGTAGCTCTCGTTTTCCTTCCTTATACTCAGCATTTTCACTGCGGTCGCCCAGCGCGGCTGCTTCAGAGACGGCCTGTGTTACCTCTGGCCGTTTTACTTTCCACAGATACTTCAGTTCATCTTCGAGTTTTTGCCATCCGGCGTGGGTAATGAGGTTGGTTTTCATTGTCGTTACTTTGACAGAGAGAGTTCATGAGCCGCAGCATAAGGCGTTTGTTAAAAATCGCCAAATATCCTGCTAATCGGATGTTTAAAAGTGATGCACTTCGCAAACTGATTATTTTTTATTATCAGGCATTTTGCTGAAAAATCAGCCGCTTTAGAGAGAGATGAAAAAAATCCCTGTTTGTTAGTTCGAATCAAGCCCGACTGGCGCTTGCAAAGGGGCATGGGCATCCTTACACTTCTAGGTGGAAAAAAGTGGGATATTGTGGAGCTCTGTAGAATGAATTCCCAATATTCGCCGGCTGGCAGGAAATAACCAAACAGCAAGGTGCGGCATGCTACGTGGAGCACACGCCATCGCTCTGGATACCAAAGGGCGATTAGCAGTTCCAACTAAGTTTCGAGATTGGCTTCGCGAAGAGTGCGAGGGCCAGCTTGTCTGCACCATTGATATAGCGAATCCTTGCCTGTTGCTGTACCCACTTTGTGAATGGGAAGAAATAGAAAAGAAGCTGAAATCCCTGTCCAGCATGAATCCGGTAGAGCGTCGTTTACAGCGTTTACTGCTGGGTTATGCCTGTGAATGTGAGCTGGATGGTAACGGGCGTTTGTTGTTGTCGGCACCGTTACGTCAGCACGCAGGGCTGGATAAACAGATCATGCTGGTTGGTCAATTAAATAAATTTGAAATCTGGAGTGAAACTCGCTGGTTACAACAAGTGGATGAGGACATTCAGGCATTGCCGGATATGGACTGGACTACTTCGGATAAACTGCGTGATTTTTCACTTTAGCACTGGGGATAAAAGCTAATGGAACATATCACTGTACTGTTGCAGGAAGCGGTGGACGGGCTGGCTATTCGCCCGGACGGCGTGTACGTGGACGGTACATTCGGGCGTGGCGGACATTCCCGTCTGATCCTGCAACAACTCGGCCCACAAGGGCGCTTGTATGCTATTGACCGTGATCCTCAGGCGGTGGCAGTAGCCAAAGAGTGGCAAGATCCCCGTTTTGAAATCATCTCAGGCCCATTTTCTTCACTGTATGACTATATGGCAGAGCGTGATCTGCTGGGTAAAGTTGACGGTTTGTTGTTGGATCTCGGCGTGTCATCACCACAACTGGATGAAGCTGAACGTGGTTTCAGTTTCATGAATGATGGTCCACTTGATATGCGCATGGACCCATTGCATGGTGAAAGCGCGGCAGATTGGCTGTTGCACGCTGATGTGGATGATATTGCCTGGGTGCTGCGCACTTATGGCGAAGAACGCTTTGCTAACCGTATCGCTCGCGCCATTGTAGCTGATCGTGTTACGACGCCTTACACCCGCACTCGCCAGTTGGCGGAGATGATTGCCCGTGTCGTGCCAAACAAAGAAAAACATAAACATCCTGCTACGCGTAGCTTTCAGGCGTTGCGCATTCATGTAAACCAAGAGCTGAAAGAGATCGAAGAAACACTGAAAGCGTCTTTGTCAGTTCTGGCTCCTGGCGGGCGTTTAGCGGTGATCAGTTTCCATTCACTGGAGGATCGCATCGTTAAGCAATTTATTCGTCAGCAGGAAAAAGGCATTCAGCCACCGAAAGGCTTACCTATTACGGAAGACCAAATTCGTAAAACCCAGACCTTGCATTCCGTTGGTAAAGCGATCAAGCCAGCAGATAGTGAAGTTTCCGACAATGTGCGTTCACGCAGTTCGGTATTGCGTGTTGCTGAACGTCTGGGGAACTAATGATGGAACGCCGACTTAATCTCGCTTTTTTGATCTTGTTGGATCTGAAACGTCACTTGTTTCAGGTCATTCTCGGGCTGGCCATTTTAGGTTCAGCGCTCACCACCATAGTAGTAACGGATGATACCCGTTCTGTGACGGCGGAATTGAACAAGGTACAGAGCAAAAGTGATGATCTCGAAGTCGAATGGCGGCATTTGGTTTTAGAACAGAATGCTCAGGCTGAGCATTCGCGCGTTTCGGATATTGCCAAAGTGAAGCTGGCAATGACACGGCCTAAACCTTTAGAAGAAAAGATGATTAGTCTGCCATGAGAGCTACTACTAAGAAAAATAATAAGAAACCGGATGCTGGTCTCGCACATTGGCGCTTCATGGTGCTGATGGGATGTATTTTTGCCGGTTTTACCGGTCTGGTTGCCCGTACCGCATGGATACAAGTTATCCAACCTGATCGCTTGCGTCAGGAAGGCGATATGCGTTCGCTGAGAACCACTGCCGATCCATCAGATCGTGGCATGGTGACCGATCGTAACGGTGAACAGTTGGCGGTATCGGTACCAGTACAAGCCGTATGGGCTGATCCCAAAGAGATCCACGCAGCCGACGGTTTGAAAAATACAGAAGCATGGATGGCTCTGGCAGATGTGCTGGGTCTGGATATGCGTAAACTTACCGCCAGCATTGCTGATCCCAAGCGTCGTTTTGTTTATCTGCAACGTCAAATCACGCCAGCGGTTGCCGAATACATCGCTAAATTAAAACTGCCGGGCGTACATCTGCGCCGTGAAACCCGTCGTTATTATCCAACCGGCGAGATCAGTGCGCATCTGGTCGGAAATACTAACATCGATGGTTCCGGTATCGAGGGTGTTGAGCGAGCGTTTAATGAATGGCTTAGTTCGACCCCATCTGAATATAAGATCCGAAAAGATCGTCAGGGGCGGGTGATCGAAAACATCGGTATGGTTAAAGAAGGTAAAAAAGCCGGTGATCTGGTGCTCAGCATCGATCAACGTCTGCAATCTGTGGCTTATCGTTCGCTGAAATACGCAACCGAAGTTAACAAAGCCACGTCAGGGTCATTGGTGCTGATGGATGTGGTGAGTGGCGAAGTGTTGGCTATGGTGAATACGCCATCTTATAACCCGAATAACCGCGAACAATATGAAAGTTTCCGTGCCCGTAATCGGGCAGTAACCGATACCTATGAACCAGGCTCTACCGTGAAGCCAATTGTCGCCATGAGCGCGTTGGAACACGGTGTGATGAATTGGAAAGAGATCATGGATACCCGTCCATTTTCTATTGGCGGTAAGGTCGTTACCGACAGTCATAAAATGGCATCCGGTGGGTTATACGATATTTTGAAATACTCCTCGAATATCGGGATGGCGCATATTGCATTGCGTATGCAGCCGCAATGGATCACCAGCAAACTCGAAGAGTTTGGACTAGGGCAGGACTCCGGTACCGGCTTGACGGGTGAAAGCTCGGGCATGATCCCAATGCGTAGTCGTTGGTCGAATATTGAGCTGGCTACACTGGGGTTTGGCTATGGTTTGCGGGTAACACCATTACAGTTAACGGCAGCTTATGCGGCATTGGCTAATAAAGGTATTCGTAAACCTGTTTCTATTTTGAAAGTGACTCAACCGCCGAAAGGCGAAGCAGTGATCGCTCCCGAAATTGCTGAACAAGTCATCCATGCACTGGAAAGTGTGGTGGAAGAAGGCGGTACTGGCGGTAAAGCTGCTGTTCCGGGATACCGTGTTGCCGGTAAAACAGGTACCGCTAAAGTAGCGACTGCGGGTGGCTATGGTAAAGACTACGTAGGTACCTTCGTTGGTTTTGCTCCAGTCAGTAATCCTCGGTTTGTTATGGCGGTCATTATTAATGAGCCCAAAGGTGGGGCGTATTATGGTGGTTCGGTCGCTGGCCCCACTTTTGCAGAAGTTATGAGCAGTGCCTTGCAGCTGTATAATGTGCCGCCTGATGCCTTACCTGATCCTAAAGAAGAGTTGAATACCGCTCAACGTAGCGAGGTGAAGAAAAATGCCACTCGCTCTTGATCAACTACTGGCCGGTTTCAATATCGAAGCCCCTGCTGTTGCTCTCACTGACATGCAATTAGATACCCGGTTGTTACAACCGGGCTCATTGTTTTTGGCTTTGCAAGGTCATGCAGTCGATGGGCGCCGGTTTATGCAACAGGCAGAACAAAGCGGTGCAGCAGCCATATTATTTGATAACAGTGACGGTTTTGTTCCGCCGGAACTGAAGATTCCCTGCATCGCTGTTCCCGCGTTAGCTGAAAAAGTCAGTGAGCTGGCGGGTTTGTTTTATGACGTGCCAGCCCAAAAACTAGCATTAGTCGGGGTTACTGGTACCAATGGCAAAAGCACCTGCACTCAGCTGATTGCCAACTGGACGGAATTACTGGGTCAACGTGGTGCCGTGCTGGGTACGCTGGGAAATGGCTTATTTGGACAGTTACGGGCGACCGAAAACACTACGGGCAGTGCCATCTCCATTCAGCAGGAGTTAGCGTATTTTGCCGCTGAAAAAGTGAATGTCGCAGCGATGGAAGTTTCTTCGCATGGATTGGTACAACATAGGGTCTCAGCATTACCGTTTGCAGCAGCCGTGTTCACCAATCTCAGTCGTGATCACCTTGATTATCATCACACCATGCAGGCATATGCTGATGCTAAGCGTCAGATCTTTCAACAAACTACACCAGAACATTGCATTCTGAATGCTGATGATGAAACAGCCTGTGATTGGCTGCAGCAGATGTCGCAAGCTGTCGTTTATGGCATTGATCGGCAATTACCGGCACATCCGGGGCCGTTTATTTATGCGACCGATGTGAAATATCACCCGCAGGGCATCACTATCAGCATTCACTCTTCCTGGGGGGATGGTGTATTATCTGCGCCCCTTCTTGGGAAGTTTAATGTATCGAATTTGCTGGCAGCGTTAGCGGTAATGTTGGTTTTGCAGTACGACTTTGAAACGCTGTGTCAGACGGCAGCTCATCTACAGCCAGTCACCGGTCGAATGGAATGTTTTGGTAATCAGCAGCAACCGTTAGTGGTCGTTGATTACGCACATACCCCCGATGGATTGGAAAAAGCATTACAGGCGGCAAGACAACATTGTCATGGTCGTTTGTTTTGCTTATTTGGCTGTGGTGGTGACCGGGATCGTGGTAAACGGCCACAAATGGCTGCGATTGCTGAACAATGGGCCGATACTATCATTCTCACTGATGACAACCCTCGTACTGAAGATCCTACCGTCATTATCGCGGATATGTGTGCTGGTCTGCAGAAGCCAGCAGAGGCACATATTGAACATTCGCGTCTGCGAGCCATTGAGCTGGCACTGTCACAGGCTGTGGCCGGCGATATTATTTTAGTGGCGGGTAAAGGCCATGAAGACTACCAAATCATTGGTAAAGAAAAGCGCCATTACAGTGATCGTGAAACAGTTATGCAGCTACTGGGAGTAACGTCGTGATACCTATGTCATTAGCACAAATAGCTTTGGTGACGGATGGTCAGTTGCTGAATTGTTCTGATCCGGCACTCACTGTCTGTAATATCAGCACTGACACGCGTACTGTTATCGAAGGTGCCTTGTTTTTGGCATTACTCGGAGAGCGTTTTGATGCACATCAGTTTGTTGCTCAAGCTATTACCAACGGCGCTGTCGCTGCGGTTGTTTCTCGTCCGCTGACTGATGTGGCTATTCCCCAAATTTTGGTGGCAGACACACGGATTGCTCTGGGTCAGATCAGTGCCTGGGTGCGCGAACAACTGGATCTGCAGATTGTCGCCATCACCGGCAGTTGCGGTAAAACCACATTAAAAGAGATGTGTGCTGCTATTTTACAGCAGGCGGCGCCAGTATTGGCGACACAAGGCAACCTGAATAATGAAATTGGGGTTCCGCAAACCTTACTACGATTAACGCCTACAGAACGCTACGCTGTGGTAGAGCTGGGTGCGAATCATCTCGGTGAAATTGCCTGGACGACTTCACTAGTTAAACCTGATGTTGCGGTAATTAATAACGTCGCCGCTGCCCATCTGGCCGGTTTTGGCTCATTACGCGGCGTCGCTGTTGCTAAAACAGAAATTTTTGGTGGTTTGTCGGCCTCGGGTACCGCGGTTATCAACGCAGACAGTGAATTCTATGACTGGTGGCGGGAAATTCTGTCAGTTCGCACTGTCAGTTTTGGCGTACAAAACGCTAAAGCCGATTTTCGTGCCGAGAACGTGAAACAGGATGAACAAGGTATTGCCAGTTTCACGCTGCTTACTCCGCAGGGAAGCATTGATATCCAGCTACCTATTCCGGGTTTACACAATATCAGCAATGCATTAGCTGCTGCTGCCGTCACTACTTCGCTGGGATTAACTCTGGCTCAGGTCAAATCCGGCTTGGCCAATATGCTGCCAGTAAAAGGCCGCTTTTGCGTACAAAAGCTGGCCGATGATTTAACCGTAATTGATGATACCTACAATGCCAGTGTGCAATCAGTCATGGCTGCCATCGACACATTGTCCGTCATGCCGGGTTATCGTGTTCTGGCTTTTGGTGATATGGGTGAACTGGGCACCGATGCAGTTAGTTTACATCGCCAGATTGGTGAGCATGCCCGCTTACGAAAATTGGATGCTGTGCTTACTGTCGGTGATTTATCCTTGCATGCAGCAGAAGCCGCTGCCGGACAACATTTCACTGATAAAGAAAGTCTTTGTCAGGCTCTGAAAACGTTAATGCAACAACAACGACCTATGACTATTCTGGCCAAAGGCGCACGTAGTGCTCGCATGGAAGAAGTAGTCGCTTTTGTCAAATCTTGTGAGGAACAAGCATGTTAGTTTGGCTGGCGGAGTGGTTAACGCCCCATTTATCCTTTTTTCATGTGGTCTCATATCTGACCTTCCGTGCCATTATGTCTATTCTGACCGGGCTTGGTTTTGCATTATGGATGGGACCTCGTCTGATCCGTCGTCTGCAATTATTGCAGATTGGCCAAGTCGTGCGTAACGACGGACCAGAATCACATTTCAGCAAAGCAGGTACGCCGACGATGGGTGGGATCATGATCCTGTTGTCGATCTTTCTGTCAGTGATTTTGTGGGCCCGTCTCAGTAACCCGTATGTGTGGGTGGTGCTATTTGTGCTGGTGAGTTTTGGCACCATTGGTTTTATTGATGACTACCGTAAAGTGATCCGTAAAAATCCGGATGGACTGATTGCCCGCTGGAAATACTTCTGGCAATCCGCATCTGCGCTGGCTGTAGCTGTCTTCCTGTATGCTACCGCAACCACTGATGCGCAAACGATGCTGGTTGTTCCTTTCTTTAAAGAAATCATGCCGCAACTCGGTCTGTTATTTATTCTGATGACCTACTTTGTGATTGTTGGTTCTTCGAATGCAGTCAATTTGACCGATGGTTTGGATGGTTTGGCTATTATGCCGACCGTAATGGTTGCCGCCGGTTTTGCTTTAATTGCCTGGGCGACTGGTAATGTCAATTTTGCCAATTACTTGCATATCCCTTATGTCGCTAATGCGTCGGAATTGATGGTGATCTGTACTGCGATCATTGGTGCTGGTCTTGGCTTCCTTTGGTTCAATACTTATCCGGCACAGGTCTTTATGGGCGATGTTGGCTCATTAGCGCTGGGTGCAATATTGGGCATCATTGCGGTATTGGTTCGTCAGGAATTCCTGTTATTCATCATGGGCGGTGTATTTGTGATGGAGACGTTATCGGTGATCCTGCAGGTTGGTTCTTACAAATTACGTGGCCAGCGCATTTTCCGTATGGCACCGATACATCATCATTATGAGTTAAAAGGCTGGCCGGAACCTCGGGTGATTGTCCGTTTTTGGATCATTACGCTGGTATTAGTGTTGTTAGGTTTGGTCACTCTGAAACTGAGGTAGTCACGGATGAAACAGGTTGTCATCATCGGGTTGGGTAAAACAGGTTTGTCCTGTGTGACTTATTTCCGTCAGCGCGGTGTTACCCCGCTGGTTATGGATACCCGTGAAAATCCACCGGGGAAAGAGTCATTACCTGCTGATTGCCGCCTGATCACAGGTCCGTTAGACACTGATATTTTATGCTCAGCCTCATTAATTGTGGCAAGTCCTGGTGTTGCGCTGGCAACCCCCGCCCTGCAAGCGGCGAAAGCGGCAGGTGTCGAGATTATTGGTGATATTGAGTTGTTTGCTCGTGAAGCTAAAGCCCCGATCGTGGCGATCACTGGTTCAAATGGTAAAAGTACCGTCACGTCACTGGTCGGTTTGATGGCGGAGCAGGCCGGTTTCAAAGTTGGCGTAGGTGGCAATATTGGTACACCAGCACTGGATTTGCTGCTGGTACCGGCAGATTTATATGTGCTGGAATTATCCAGCTTTCAGTTGGAAACCACCTCGTCACTACAGCCAGCTGCCGCAGTAATTTTGAATTTAAGCGAAGATCACTTAGATCGTTACGATGGCATGGCAGGTTATCTGACTGCCAAACAGCGGATCTTTGCTCACGCTAAACATATCGTGATTAATCGTGATGATGTCGCCACGTTGCCACCGGAACAGCCCTATTGGCAAAGCTTTGGGCTAAATAATGAAGCTTATGGGCGCATTTCTCAGCCAGATGGTTTATGGCTGAGTGTAGCGGGTAAACCAGTTTTAGCCGTAGCAGAGCTTAACATCGTTGGTGCTCATAACCAGATGAATGCTTTGGCAGCTATGGCGTTGGCTGATGCAGTTGGAATACCACAAGTTGCCCAATTAGCAGTATTGCGTTCATTTACCGGCTTAGCTCATCGTTGCCAGTTTGTGCGTGAAGTGAATGGCGTGCGCTGGATCAATGATTCTAAAGCAACCAATGTTGGCTCTACACTGGCCGCGGTCGCCGGCGTTAGCGAAAGTGTGCAGGGACGTCTGTGGTTATTAGCTGGCGGGCAGGGTAAAGGACAAGATTTCTCGCCGTTACAACCATTATTAGCGGGGCAAATTTATCAGATGATCTGTTTTGGTCAGGATGCCGATATTCTGATGAAGCTGTCAGATAATACCCAACGTGTTGCTGATCTCGATGAAGCCGTCGCCCGTGTTTCTGCTCTGGTTCAGGCGGGGGACTGGGTCTTGCTGGCGCCCGCCTGTGCCAGTCTCGATCAGTTCCGTAGCTTCGAGCAACGCGGTCAGCGTTTTGCTGATCTGGTGAATGCACTATGAAGCAGTTGCTGGGTACGATGACTCAGGCTATCTGGCGCTGGTTTGTTCCGGAGCGCCCTTCATTTTATGATCGGGGTCTGTTGGCCCTGATGTTCTCCCTGATGGGCATCGGTCTGATGATGGTTGCTTCCGCCTCTATTAAAGAAGGACCGGGCGGAGATATGTTTTATTTTACCAAACGTCATTTGATATTTTTGATTATCTGCCTTGGTTTTGGCGTTGGTACCTTATATGTGCCACTTGAGCGTTGGAAAGAATGGAGTGGTCGCCTATTAGTTGGTGCATTAGGCTTACTGTTCGCAGTACTGGCTGTTGGGCGTACGGTCAACGGCGCAAAACGTTGGATTGGTTTTGGTTTCTTTAATATCCAACCGGCGGAACTGGCTAAATTGGCATTGATTGTTTTTATTGCCAGTTATCTAGTGCGCCGCAGCGATGAGGTTCGAGGTAATTTCATTGGCTTTGTGAAACCGCTGGCGGTTGTTTTCCTGCTTGCATTTATGCTGCTGCTGCAACCCGATCTGGGGTCTGTGATCGTATTGTTTGTTTGTACGTTTGGGCTGCTGTTTATTGGTGGCGCTAAAGTCTACCAATTTATTGGTTTGATCATCGTTGGTCTGGCGGCATTAGTTGGGTTGATTATTTTTGAACCTTACCGTATGCGCCGAGTCACTTCATTTCTCGATCCTTGGGCCGATCCCTTTGGCAGTGGGTATCAGTTAACTCAATCTTTAATGGCGTTTGGCCGTGGTGGTTTATTCGGTCAGGGGCTAGGTAACTCGGTACAAAAATTATCTTATTTACCTGAAGCCCATACCGACTTTGTATTTGCCATTCTGGGTGAAGAATTAGGTTATACCGGTGTGCTCGCCGTGCTGTTCCTGCAGTTGTTATTGGCGATGAAAGCATTGCAAATCGGCCGGACAGCTCTACTCAGAAGCAAGCTCTATGAAGGCTATATGGCCTGCGGTATCGGGATCTGGTTCAGTTTTCAGACTGTAGTTAACGTAGGTGCGGCAGCAGGTATGCTGCCAACCAAAGGGTTGACATTACCACTGGTAAGCTACGGTGGTTCAAGCTTAATCGCCATTACGATGGCGGTGGCAATTTTATTGCGTATTGATTTTGAACGCCGACTGGATACCAGTCATGTGATCCAGCGGGAGGCGGCATGAGTCGAAAAATAGTCATTATGGCCGGTGGCACAGGCGGTCATGTATTTCCAGGGCTCGCTGTAGCTCATCGCTTGCAAGCCGATGACTGGCAAGTGCATTGGTTAGGCACGCCGGATCGTATGGAAGCTGATTTAGTGCCTGCACATGGTTTTCCAATCGAATTTATTAATATTCGTGGTTTACGTAATCATGGCTTGGTTCGCAAGCTGTTGGCACCATTTCAAATCATCAAAGCGATTTTACAAGCGTTGGTGATCCTGCGCCGAATCAAACCTGACGTAGTGCTGGGGATGGGGGGCTATGCAGCTGGGCCAGGTGGCGTGGCGGCAAAATTGTTAGGTATTCCACTGGTACTCCATGAACAAAATGCAGCAGCTGGCCTGACCAATCGCCTGCTGGCTAAAATTGCCAGCCGTATTCTGATGGGATTTGAAGGCGCGTTTCCATTAACCGAGCGTTCGCGTGTGGTGGGTAACCCAGTCAGAGATGAATTTTTGCAATTAGCCCAGCAGCCGTTAAAACATTATCAAGCCGGGACAGTGCTAAAAATTTTGATTGTGGGCGGCAGTTTAGGTGCCAGAGCATTAAATCAGGTGGTGCCCAACGCATTAGCAAAGCTGAATAAAGTCGAAATTCGTCATCAATCCGGTAAAGGGAATGCTTCCCAGGTTACTGACCTGTATCAATCGCTCGGTGTTACCACGGTGACGGTTTCGGAATTTATCAGTGATATGTCAGCCGCTTATGATTGGGCTGATTTACTGATTTGTCGAGCAGGGGCATTAACGGTAGCGGAAGTCGCCGCAGCGGGTATTCCTGCGGTTTTTGTCCCGCTACCACATGCAGTCGATGATCACCAGACTCGGAATGCGGAAAGTTTGACCTCGCGTGGCGCTGCAGTATTAATGCCACAGAAAGAGATGACAGCTGATAAACTGGCCGCGTTGATCGCGCAATGGCAATCCGATCCGCGTCAGCTACAAAAAATGGCCCAGCTTTCCCGGGCGGCAGCAATTCTCAATGCAACTGACCGAGTTGTGAGTGAATGCAAAGCACTAATTTAATTAAGAGAACAGAACGCAGATGACAAAGGTTGAGTTAGCCAAATTAAGAACCATGATCCCGGAAATGCGCCGAGTACGTCGTATCCATTTTATTGGTATTGGTGGCGCTGGGATGGGTGGTATTGCTGAAGTGCTGGCTAACGAAGGCTACCAGATCAGTGGTTCTGATATTGCGAATAATCGAGTAACCGAACATCTGGCATCATTAGGCGCAGAAATTCAGATTGGCCATAAAACCGAAAACGTACAAGGTGCTAGTGTCGTTGTCGTTTCTACTGCCATTCATGGCGATAATCCGGAAGTGATTGCTGCGCGCGAGCAACGAATTCCTGTTGTGCGCCGTGCAGAAATGTTGGCTGAGCTGATGCGTTACCGTCATGGTATTGCGATTGCCGGCACGCATGGTAAAACCACCACCACCAGCCTGATTGCCAGTGTATATGCACAGGCGGGCGCGGATCCGACTTTCGTGATCGGTGGTTTACTAAATAGTGCGGGCACTAACGCGCGCTTAGGAACCAGCCGTTACCTGATTGCTGAAGCCGATGAAAGTGATGCCTCTTTCCTGCATCTGCAACCGATGGTAGCCGTCGTGACGAATATCGAAGCTGACCATATGGATACTTATGGCGGTGATTTCTCTAAGTTACGCGCTACGTTCCTCGAATTTTTACATAACCTGCCGTTCTATGGTCTGGCGGTTGTTTGTATTGATGATCCGGTTATTCGCGGTTTATTATCGGAAATTGGTCGTGCAACGATCACCTACGGCTATAGCGACGATGCTGATGTGCAAGTGCAAGAGTTTGTACAAGAAGGCAGTCAAACCCGATTCCAGCTGCGGTTACAGAATGGTTCAATTCTGCCGCTCCATCTGAACTTACCCGGTCGCCATAATGCATTGAATGCGGCGGCGACAGTTGCTGTTGCGCTCGAAGATCACATTCCGACAGATGCTATTGTTGCCGCATTGGCACAATTTGCGGGTGTGGGACGTCGCTTCCAGCAATATGGCGAGTTTGAAACCGGTGCGGGTACTGCATTACTGGTTGATGATTATGGTCATCATCCGACTGAAGTTCGCGCTACATTAGCGTCTGCTCGGGCAGCCTGGCCAGAACGCCGTTTAGTCCTGATTTTCCAGCCACATCGTTATACCCGTACCCGCGACTTATATGATGATTTTGCCGAAGTGCTGGCGAAAGTTGATGTGCTGATCATGCTTGATGTTTATGCAGCAGGAGAAGAGCCAATTCCCGGTGCTGATGGGCGTAGTTTATGTCGTTCGATTCGCCAGCGTGGTGCATTAGATCCTATTTTCGTCGCTACACCGGGCGAGGTTCCTGCTGTGTTGGCTGAGGTATTAAAAGAGGGAGATGTCGTTCTCACTCAGGGCGCCGGTAACGTTGGACAACTATCGCGTAAGCTGGCTGAGCTGAAACTGAACATCAATGCGATGAAAACAGCAATTTAATCGCAGCAATTAATGAAAATGGGGCTGAATAAGTCCCAAACAGTTTTGACCGATCTTAGCGTCCCGCTATAATGTCGCGTCAACCTGAATGTGAATATTGGTTAAGGTGAAAATGTGCGACAGGCGCGATTAGCTTCCGATGAGCAGGATCCAGCGCCGGTTGAAGGCCGCAGGCAAACGGCGGAAACAACAAATCGTACCCGGGGAGAGTTTTTATTCGGGTTAGTATTTTTTGTTTCGGTGGTTGCCGGGCTATGGTCAACCGCAACAGACATTCGCCGCTGGCTGTTTGATGAAGATAAAATTCCGGTCAGCGGATTAGTAGTACAAGGTGATCTGGAGTATGTCAGTATGGACGAAGTCCGTAAGGTGCTGGCAGCGAATCCCCAGACGAGCAACTTTTTTAAGCTGGATGTCAATCAGCTACAAAAAGAGGTTGAGGCATTACCGTGGGTTTACCAGTCTTCTGTTCGTAAACGCTGGCCCGCACTACTGTATGTCTATGTGGTTGAACAGACCCCTTGTGCATTATGGGGGAATGACCGGTTGCTTAGTATTCGCGGCACGATATTTCAGGCGCCGCGAGACCGACTGAAAAAAACTTTGGTACAGCTTTCTGGTCCTGACGATATGGCCGGAAAGATTTGGGATCAATACCAGCAGTTTGAACGATTGCTGGCATTAAATGGATACCACGTAACATCGGTTCATATGACTAATCGTCATTCGTGGGAACTCCAACTGGCCGCAGGACCAAAATTGATCCTGGGTCGGAATGAAATGCTAGTGAAATTACAACAGTTTATTGATGTCTACCCTAAGCTGGAAAATAGAGAACTGATTGATTATCTCGATCTTCGCTATGACACAGGGGTTGCCGTCAGTTGGAAACAACAAGAAGGGAGTGGTGATGACCAAAACCCCAGACAGAAATCTGATAGTCGGACTTGATATAGGTACAACCAAAATTGCGGTTTTGGTTGGTGAAGTGCTGCCCGATGGAGAGGTCAATATTGTTGGTCTGGGAACCCATGCTGCTAAAGGTATGGATAAAGGTGGTGTAAACGATCTGGAATCAGTCGTTAAATCTTTACAGCGTGCGGTAGAAGAAGCAGAAATGATGGCGCAGTGCCATATTTCCTCTGTCTTCCTGGGTATTTCTGGAAAGCATATTGAATGCCGTAACGAAAAAGGTATTGTGCCGATCTCTGATGAAGAGGTAACACAGGACGATGTGGATAACGTTATTCACACCGCCAAATCTGTTCGTTTACCAGAAGAGCACCGGGTATTGCATGTCATCCCGCAAGAATATTCCATTGATTATCAGGAAGGGATCAAAAATCCAATTGGTCTGTCTGGTGTACGAATGGGCGCGAAAGTTCATCTGATCACTTGCCATAATGATATGGCACGTAACATTGAAAAATGTGTTGAACGAGTCGGATTAAAAGTTGATCAAATCATCTTCTCTGCACTGGCGTCTAGCTATGCGGTGTTAACTGATGATGAGAAAGAATTAGGTGTCTGTGTTGTCGATATTGGTGGTGGTACCATGGATATCGCTATCTTTACTGGCGGCGCATTACGTTACAGCAAAGTGATACCGTACGCAGGTCAGGCAGTGACGAGCGATATCGCTTACGCATTTGGTACACCGCCAGTCGATGCAGAAGCTATTAAAATGCGTTATGGCTGTGCATTAGGTCGTCTGGTGAGCAAAGAAGACACCATTGAAGTACCTAGTGTTGGTGGTCGTCCAGCGCGTAGTTTGCAGCGACAAACACTGGCAGAAGTGATCGAACCTCGTTACAGCGAATTGCTGGGGATGGTTCATGATGAAATTATGCGCGTCCAGTCTGATCTGCGGTCACAGGGCGTGAAACATCAGCTGGCAGCCGGTGTAGTTTTGACTGGCGGTGCAGCTGAAATCGAAGGGATTGTCGAGGGTGCCGAACAGGTATTTCAATGCCAGGTGCGGATCGGTCATCCAACCAATATTAGAGGCCTCACTGATTATGTAGAAGCACCAGCTTATGCAACCGCAGTGGGGTTATTGCAATACGGTAAATTGCATCAAGGACAAACCGTGGTGGATGTACGTGAAAAAGCCAGTGTTACAAACTGGTTTAAACGTGTCACCCACTGGTTAAAAGGCGAATTCTAGTTTTTGCGAAGGCAAAACCAAGGCGGAGAGATAATCATGTTTACATTTGAACCGGTTGGCAGTCAGGGTGATGATGCACTTATTAAAGTGATCGGCATCGGTGGTGGTGGCGGTAATGCAGTAGAGCATATGCTGCGTGAAAACATCGAAGGTGTGCACTTTGTCGCTGTAAATACAGACGCACAGGCATTACGTAATTCAGGTGCTGAAACCACAATTCAGATTGGTGCGAATATCACCAAAGGATTGGGTGCCGGCGCAAATCCAGATGTAGGCCGTGAAGCTGCACTGGAAAATCGTGATGAAATCCGTCAAATGCTGAATGGTTCTGACATGGTCTTTATCGCGGCCGGTATGGGCGGTGGTACAGGTACTGGTGCCGCACCAGTTATTGCTGAAGTGGCAAAAGAACTGGGTATTCTGACTGTTGCAGTCGTAACCAAGCCTTTCAATTTTGAAGGCAAAAAACGCATGAGTTATGCGCTGCAAGGTATCGATGAATTGTCAAAGCATGTTGACTCATTGATCACCATCCCTAACGACAAACTGCTGAAAGTGTTGGGTCGTGGCGTTAGCTTGCTGGATGCATTTAAAGCCGCTAACAACGTATTGCTAGGTGCAGTACAAGGTATTGCCGAACTGATCACTCGTCCTGGTTTGATCAACGTTGACTTTGCAGATGTGCGTACCGTTATGCGTGAAATGGGTACCGCGATGATGGGTACTGGTTCTGCGCGTGGTGATGATCGTGCAGAAGAAGCTGCTGAAAAAGCGATTTCCAGCCCACTGCTGGAAGATATCGATTTGGCTGGCGCTAAAGGTATTCTGGTCAACATCACGGCTGGTCTTGATGTCACTATGGAAGAGTTTGAAACTGTGGGTAACGCAGTTAAAGCATTCGCTTCTGAAAATGCAACTGTGGTTGTTGGTGCTGTTATCGATCCATCGCTGGAAGATGAGTTGCGTGTGACTGTCGTTGCAACGGGTATCGGCAATGAACGTAAACCAGATATTACCCTAGTGAAAAACTCACAGAAAGCTGTTGAACGTCCAATGCGTCCAATTATGCATGAAACTCATGCGCCACGTTACGATGAGCGCGTTATGCAGCAGACAGTGAATGCTGAACCGCAGCCACGCAGTGAACCAGATTATCTGGATATCCCTGCGTTCTTGCGTAAGCAGGCTGATTAATCTGGCGATTAAAGCTGAATAAATTGTGCATGCTATGCTAAGTGTATAGCTGCACAAAAATTAGCATCAATATGGCAGCTATGTTACAGTTGACGGACGAGCTATAGCTCAAAAAAGTCTGTGGTGGGGATATTTATGATTAGACAACGTACGCTCAAGCAACTAGTTCACGCTACCGGGGTTGGTTTACACTCTGGACGTAAGGTGTCGCTGACGTTTCGTCCTGCGCCGGTTAACACTGGTATCATCTATGTCAGAACCGATCTGCAACCTGAAGTTGAATTGAAGGCAGATGCGCAATTTGTGCGTGACACAGTGCTGTGTACAGCATTGGTTAACGAGCAAGGTGTGCGTATCTCCACTGTTGAACACTTATCTGCAGCGCTGGCTGCATTAGGTATCGACAACCTGTATGTCGAAGTTGATGCACCTGAAGTGCCGGTAATGGATGGCAGCGCACATCCATTTATTTATCTGTTGCAATCAGGTGGTATCGAAGAGCAATCCTTACCAAAACAATTTATCCGTATTAAAAAGAAAATTCGGGTAGAAGACGGCGATAAATGGGCTGAGTTTGCACCTTATCATCGTGGTTTCCGTATGGATTTGCAGATTGACTTCCGCCATCCTGTATTTGATAAACAAAACCAACATCTGGTATTAGATTTTTCTGGCAGCAAATTTGCCAAAGAGATCAGCCGGGCAAGAACTTTTGGTTTCATGAAAGATATTGAGTATCTGCATTCACAAAATCTGGCTCTTGGTGGCAGTTTAGACAACGCAGTTGTGTTAGACGATTACCGCGTGCTGAATGAAGAAGGTTTGCGTTACGAAGATGAATTTGTGAAGCACAAAATGCTGGATGCGATCGGTGATTTGTACATGTGTAATCACAGCATATTGGGCCAGTTCAAAGCGTATAAAACCGGTCACGCAGTAAACAATAAATTACTGCGGGCAATGTTAGCTGATGCAGAAGCGTGGGAAATGGTGACCTTCGAAGAAGAAGCCGCTAAGTCACCAATTGCTTACTTCGGTACAAAACTCGTTTTAGCTTAAGTTCATCATCTTAAATACACAAAGCACCGGCCTTTCTCCGGTGCTTTGTCGTTTCTGCAGCTGACAATAGCAGACTGGAAAGTCTGCTTATGGTAATCTTTCTGCATCGCAAACATGGCATTCCCGACATTCTTTCCTTGAATACTAGGTTTTGTGTCCCCATATATCGCGTAATGGTATTAGAAATTCCGAATCGCTGCCCGTAAGGGTGGAAAATAATCAATAGCCTGAGAGTTGGGTAATAATGATCACCAAACTATTTACCAAAATCATTGGTAGTCGTAATGACCGCACAGTAAAAGCATTAAAAAAAATAGTTAAACAAATCAATGAACTGGAGCCTCAATTCGCTTCTCTGGCTGATGTTGATTTACAAGCTAAAACAGCTGAGTTTCGTCAACGCTTGCAACAAGGCGAAGAGCTAGAGTCTTTACTACCTGAAGCCTTTGCTACCGTGCGTGAAGCATCTAAACGTGTTTTCAATATGCGTCATTTTGATGTCCAGTTGATGGGCGGCATGGTGTTGAATAACAACCAAATTGCTGAAATGAAAACCGGTGAAGGTAAAACCCTGACCGCAACGTTGCCCGCATATTTGAATGCACTAACCGGCCGTGGTGTGCATATCGTGACGGTCAACGATTATCTGGCTCGTCGTGATGCGGAATGGAGTCGTCCACTATTTGCATTCTTAGGTTTAACGGTTGGTTGTAACCTGCCAGGTATGAGTCATGAAGAAAAACAAGCTGGTTATGCTTGCGATATTACTTACGGCACCAATAATGAATTTGGTTTCGATTATCTGCGCGACAACATGGCCTTTGCGGCAGAACAACGCGTACAACGTCCACTGTTTTATGCGTTAGTGGATGAAGTCGACTCAGTATTGATCGATGAAGCCCGTACTCCGTTAATCATTTCCGGCGCTGCCGAAGACAGTTCTGAACTTTACATTAAGATCAATACACTGGTTCCGTTGTTACAGAAACAAGATAAAGAAGATTCTGAAGAATATCAGGGTAATGGTCATTACACGGTTGATGAAAAAGCCCGTCAGGCCTATCTGACTGAAAATGGTCAGATTTTCGTTGAAGAGTGGCTGAAACAGCAAGGGCTGATGACAGCTGAAGACTCTTTATTCTCTGTCGCCAACATTACCTTGTTACACCACGTTAATGCAGCCCTGCGTGCAAATACCTTGTTTGAACGTGATGTTGATTACATCGTGAAAGATGATGAAGTCGTCATTGTTGATGAACATACCGGTCGTACTATGGCCGGGCGTCGCTGGTCTGAAGGTTTGCATCAGGCAATTGAAGCTAAAGAAGGCGCAAAAATTCGCAACGAAAATCAGACCTTAGCCTCGATTACTTTCCAGAATTACTTCCGCTTATATGAAAAACTGGCGGGTATGACGGGTACTGCTGATACTGAAGCGTACGAGTTCCAACAAATTTATGGTCTGGATACAGTCGTATTGCCAACTAATCGTCCGATGATCCGAGATGATATGGGCGATCTGGTTTATCTTACTGAGCAGGAAAAATACGCCGCGATCATTGAAGATATCAAGATCCGTGTTGCTGAACAGCGTCCGGCTTTGGTGGGCACTATCTCCATCGAACATTCTGAACTGCTATCGAATATCCTGACGAAAGAAGGGATTGATCATAAAGTACTGAATGCTAAATTCCATGCACAAGAAGCTCAGATCATTGCTCAGGCTGGTCGTCCGGCAGCAATCACTATTGCCACCAACATGGCCGGTCGTGGTACCGATATCGTGCTGGGCGGTAGCTGGCAAGCCGAGATTGATGCGCTGGAAAACCCCACTGCAGACCAAGTCGCTGCAATTAAAAATGCATGGCAAGTACGTCATGATGCGGTAATTGCTGCCGGTGGTTTGCATATTATTGGTACTGAACGTCACGAATCTCGTCGCATTGATAACCAGCTTCGTGGCCGTTCTGGCCGTCAGGGCGATCCAGGTTCTTCACGTTTCTATCTGTCGATGGAAGACAGTCTGATGCGTATTTTTGCCTCTGATCGTGTCAGCGGTATGATGAAGAAACTGGGTATGGAACATGGTGAAGCGATTGAACATCCATGGGTCAGCAAAGCGATTGAAAATGCACAGCGTAAGGTCGAAGGTCGTAACTTTGACATCCGTAAAAACCTGCTGGAATTTGATGATGTTGCCAACGATCAACGTAAAGTGGTCTATGAACAACGCAATGAATTATTAGAAAGCTCCGATATCTCCGCAACAATTCAAATGATCAAAGCGGATGTTATTAACCGCATTATTGATCAGTATATTGCGCCGCATTCTTTGGACGAAAGCTGGGATACCGTTGGTTTGGAACAACGTCTGCACGCTGATTTTGCCATTGAGCTGCCGATTGCTCAATGGATCAAAGAAGACGATAAGTTATACGAAGAAAAAATTCGTGAACGAATTATCAGTGAAATTGAAGCCAGTTATGCGCGTAAGGAAGAATTGGCTGGTCATGAAGTGCTGCGTCAATTTGAAAAATCAGTCATGTTGCAGACGTTGGATAATCTGTGGAAAGAGCATTTAGCTGCGATGGATCATCTGCGTCAGGGTATTCATCTGCGTGGTTACGCCCAGAAGAATCCTAAACAGGAATACAAACGCGAAGCATTTGAACTGTTTACTCAGATGCTGGAAAGCTTGAAACAGCAGGTTGTAAGTATTGTATGCCGTGTTCAAGTACAGGAACCGGATGTTGATACCATTGAAGAACAACGCCGTCAGTTAGAGGCAACACAAGTACGTACCTACAGTCATGAAGAAACCAATGCACTGGCTGAAGATGCCGTCGTGTCGGAACATGGTCAAACAGTTGAACCGTTTGTTCGTGATGGCAGTAAAGTAGGCCGCAATGATCCTTGCCCTTGTGGTTCAGGAAAGAAATACAAGCATTGCCATGGTAAGCTGGATTGATCTTTTTGTAAGAAAATAATGTAAGGCGACTTCGGTCGCCTTTTTATTAACAGGAAAATATATGAAGCAAGTATTGGTCGCTGTGGGGGTTATTTATGATCCTAAACAGGGATATTTTATCTGCCGCAGAGCAACGCATCAGCATCAAGGTGGAAAATGGGAATTTCCTGGTGGTAAGGTTGAGCAGGCTGAAACTGTTCAACAGGCCTTAACAAGAGAGCTGCAGGAAGAAATTGGTATTGATGTAAAAGCGGCAAAACCGTTGCTGGTTATTGAGCATAGTTATAGTGATAAAGTAGTAAAACTGGATGTTTGGCTCGTCACCGAATTTACAGGTATAGCCCAAAGCTTAGAAGGGCTGGAAAACCGATGGGTTCAGCTTAATGAACTGGAACAGCTCGATTTTCCAGAGGCGAACAGACCAATTATTAACGTCTTGCGTCAAAGTGCAGTATCGAACGTTTAATCTTGATCGAGCAACTCAAGATCTTCTGCGGATAGTTGTAGTGTTGCTATTTCGGTTTCTGGCGTTGATTCATCTTCATCGGTGATCCGACGTTCTTCACTAAACCACTCTCCGAGATCTATCAGGCGGCAACGCTCACTGCAAAATGGCCGGAAAAGATTATCAGGGATCCAGCTCACCAGATCACCACAGGTTGGGCATTTAACTTCCAAGATCATATCCTCTACAAGCGAGTTTCAGATATATACCCTTCGCACTTGAACTTGCAGAGTTGTCGCCTAGCTGCAACTCCAATTACTTTGGGTATAATTTGTATCATAGCGGGGCTATTTTAATGCTGAGATGCTAATAACAGGTAAGTTTGGTGTAATGAACTTACCCGACTCTGACGTTGCTCTGGTGTTACTTCATCCGTGTTTAGAATGACATCATCAGCAAGTGCTAATCGTTGTTGACGCGAACATTGTGTGGCGATGATAGCTTTAACTTGCTCTTCGGTTGTCTTATCACGCTGTATTGTGCGCCGGATTTGTGTTGCTTCGTCGACATCAATCACCAACGTCCGTTGCACGAGCGATTGCAGATTATTTTCAAATAATAAAGGCACCATGAGTATGCAGTAAGGGCTATCAGCTTGCTGGCATTGATGCAGCATACGCTGACGGATCAGCGGGTGCAGCAACTCATTGAGCCATTCTCTGGCTAATGGATTTGCGAATATTTCTTCTCGTAGTTTTCGGCGATCAAGCGAGCCATCAGCCAGTAATATGGTTTCACCAAAATGCTTAGATATAGCATCTAATGCAGGCTCACCGGGTTGTACTACTTCACGTGCTGTTAAATCGGCATCAATGCACGTTATGCCTAATTCAACAAATTGCTGTGCAATAGTCGATTTTCCGCTACCAATTCCACCTGTGAGGCCAACAATAAACATCAGCTGATCAACCCAAGATACCAGTTAGTTATCTGGTTACCCCACAATAATGCAATCCAGCCGGCAATTGCCAGATAGGGGCCAAAAGGCATTGGTTTACCTTGTTGCTGACGTTGCATGATGATTAAGGCAATGCCCAGTATGGCGCCCACACAGGAAGAGAGGATCAGGATCAGTGGCAACGATTGCCAGCCCAGCCATGCCCCTAAAGCGGCTAGTAATTTGAAATCACCATAACCCATACCTTCTTTACCGGTGAGCAGTTTGAATGCCCAGTAAAGCGACCAGAGCACCATGTAACCGGCAATTGCTCCGATTACAGCATCATCCAGCGGCACAAATTGCTGTGATAGGTTCAGTAATAACCCGAGCCAAAGCAAAGGGAGTGTTAATTGATCCGGTAGTAATAATTTATCGAGATCGATAAACGTTAATGCCAGTAAAATCCAGGTGAGCAATAAAGCGCCAGCTAGTGCCCAACCTGGTGGGTAATACCAAGCAACAGCAATAGATGCTAATGCACACAACAATTCAACCAATGGGTAACGAGCACTGATGGGCTGATGACATGAACTGCAACACCCTTTGAGAAATAACCAGCTGAATAGCGGGATATTTTCTGCTGCTGTTATCTGATGGCCACAATGAGGGCACGCTGAGCGAGGCAAGAACAGGTTGTATGATTCTTTTGATGTAGTCGTACTATTGTTACCGTCATTAGTAAAATAGTCCTGATATTCTTGCTGCCAGCTGCGCTCCAGCATGATGGGCAACCGGTGAATAAGAACGTTTAAAAAACTACCAACCAGCAGGGAAAACAAGCCCAGCAGGAAAAAATATAGCCAGTGATACTGGCTATAAAGCATAAAAATAAGATCCATGAAAACCAACTAAATTATTTAATAACACTGCCGAGTTTGAATATAGGCAAGTACATGGCTATGACTAACCCACCAATTAATATACCTAAAACAACCATAATTAATGGCTCAATCATACTGGATAAAGCATCTACCGCATCGTCTACTTGCTGTTCATAAATGCCGGCCACTTTTGATAACATATCATCTAGTGAGCCGGATTCTTCCCCAATCATAATCATCTGAATAACCATTTCAGGAAATACTTCGGTGGTGCGCATTGCCACGTTCATTTGCATGCCAGCCATAACTTCATTACGCACAGATAAGATGGCTTTACGGTATACCGCATTACCGGAAGAGCCTGCGGCAGCGACTAAACCATCAATCAATGGCAGGCCTGCAGCAAATGTGGTCGATAAAGTACGAGCGTAACGAGCTAAGGCTGCTTTTTGTAAAATATTGCCAACGATGGGTAAACGTAGAATGAATTTATCGGTGCCATCACGCACTGATTCCATGCGGCGATATGAATGAATATAAACAAAAATTAAAGCAATCAAAGCACCAGCTAGAAAATACCAATAAGCCTGCACAATATGAGATAAATTAATCACCATACGAGTGAAGGCTGGCAACTCTGCACCAAAGCTTTTAAAAATCTTATCGAATTCTGGGACAACATATAAAAGCAGGATGGCGGTAACCACTAATGCCACAATAATAACGGTTGCCGGGTAGAACAGCGCTTTTTTGATTTTGGATTTCAGTGCTTCCGCTTTTTCTCTGTAGATCGCAATACGATCAAAGATGGCATCTAACGCACCAGATTGTTCGCCTGAAGCAACCAAATCACAATAGAGATCATCGAAATAACGCGGGTATTGGCGAAGTGCTTTAGATGGTTGTATCCCTGCTTCGATTTCAGTACAAATATTAGATAGCATTTCGCGCATCGGGCGCTTTTCATGGCTGCCAGCAAGTAACTGTAGTGTCTGCACCAGCGGCACACCCGCTGTCAGCATAGTTGCTATCTGGCGAGTTAATACAGCAATATCCATCGGTTTGATGGTTTGCCCGTATTGAGCTAGCAGCGATTCACTTTTCCGGCGAATTTTTTGCACTACCAAACCTTGCCGAATTAGATCGGCCTTCGCTTGTGATAACGTTTCTGCTTTCACTTCACCAGAGATTTTTTGCCCTCGACGGTTTACACCACTCCATGCAAATACCAGCGTTACTTTGGGTTTGGGCTTATTTGCCGCGTTGGCGGCGGTGCGTTGTTGTGCCACGGCCATAATTATTATTCCTTAAATTAGACGCAGGTTACCCGGTTTACTTCGGCCAAGCTGGTTACGCCGATCCGTGCTTTCTCAAGACCAGAGCGATACAGTGTCATCATGCCTTCTTTAATAGCCATTTGCGCTATTTGCAAGGAATTACCACCTTCCATGATTAGATTAGCAATGTTTTCCGACATCGGCATCATTTCATAAATGCCCACACGCCCCTTATAGCCATTAGAACATTCACTGCAACCTACCGGTTTATATAGTGTAATTCCGGTGGCTACTTCATCATGAGTATAGCCCATCTCCAATAACTCACTATCCGGAATATGGTGTGGCTGTTTGCAGTGCGGGCACAGGCGACGAGCTAAACGTTGGGCCATAATTAAAGTAACGGAAGAGGCAACGTTAAACGCGGGTACGCCCATATTCAGCAAGCGGGTGAGTGTTTCGGCTGATGAGTTAGTATGTAACGTTGATAACACCAAGTGGCCAGTCTGAGCGGCTTTAATCGCAATTTCAGCGGTTTCAAGGTCACGGATTTCACCGACCATCACCACATCAGGATCTTGACGCAGGAATGAGCGCAGTGCCCCCGCAAATGTCAGACCGGCTTTTGGATTGATCTGCACCTGATTGATGCCGGGCAGATTGATTTCTACCGGATCTTCGGCGGTGGAAATATTGCATTCATTGGTGTTCAGAATATTCAGGCCGGTATAGAGCGAGACGGTTTTACCGGAACCGGTTGGGCCGGTAACCAAAATCATGCCTTGTGGTTTGGCGAGTGTATCGAGATAGAGTTTTTTCTGCTTATCATCAAAGCCGAGCATTTCAATGTTTAAGCTGGCTGCTGATGAATCGAGAATACGCAGCACGACCTTTTCGCCCCACATGGTGGGAAGCGTGCTGACACGCAGGTCGATTGAACGGTTTTTAGCCAGTTTTAATTTAATGCGGCCATCTTGCGGTAAGCGACGTTCGGCAATATCGAGGCGCGCCATGACTTTCAGGCGGGCAGAAAAGCGGCTGGATAGATTGACCGGCGGTGTGGCTACTTCATATAAAATACCGTCGATACGAAAGCGGATACGGTTTTTTTTTCATACGGCTCAAAGTGCAGGTCTGATGCCCCTTTACGAACAGCATCGAGTAGCACTTTATTGATATATTTAACGATAGGGGCATCGTCGTCACTGTTACTTTCGACTGTTTCTTGTAAACGAGCATCATCAACATCACCCACTTCGATTTCACCGATGTTGTCATCGGTTATTGATTTGGAGAAATCATCGTTACTCGGGTCAGCAAGGCGTTGAATGGCGCGTTGCAGTTTACGTTCATCAACTAAAAGCGCTTCGGTGTGCAGACTAAAGGTAAAACCAAAATCTTCCAGCGCGGTGACATTAGTCGGGTCAGAAACCGCAATAAACAGCGTATTGCCTTGGGTGTAAATAGGCAAGGCGTGGTGTTTTTCAATCAGTTTAGTATTGAGGTATTTTTGTGGGATCTCGGTTAATTCGAAGGCATCGAGATCTAATAGTGGAATGCCATATTCTTGTTCACACAGTTCAGCCAATTGGCTGCTGCTGATAATGTCATTATCAATCAGGTAGGTAACAAGCGTTTTTTTTTGGTTACGGGCGTTATCTTGTAACTGTGCAGACTGGTGATCTTGAATGATACCGGCCCGGATAAGACTGACTAACAAACCATTGGCAGGAGCATTCATTATGGAAAAGCCTTAATAATAAAAAATGACAACAATAAAATTATTGTTGTCATTTTGTTTAATTTATTAACAGAAGCCGGCAGTTTTACAGTCGCCAGAAGCTACCCAGTTTATAGTACCTGATGCCGCAGAAGTTGGAGTTAAAGTGAATTTTTTACTACTTAAACCTTCACCGGATACTGCACTTGCTGTAATTACACCATTGGTTACTAGAATATCGTTGATGTATTTTGTGGAATAGTCAGTAGATTTGTTAATTGTCCAGCCCGCACCTGATGCTGCTACTGTCGAGCTATTCGAACAGCCAGTCAATGTTCCTAAATCCAAATAGCATAATTGAACTTGGGTTTTAAGGGCTGACGCTCCTGATGTTACTTCAGTAAACTTTGAACGAGCGGTATAGCTTTGGTAAGCAGGCATCGCAATAGCTGCCAAAATTGCCACGATCGCAACTACGATCATCAATTCAATAAGGGTAAAACCGGATTGTTTTTTCATGATTAGTTTCCTTACAGTTAAACTGTATTCCTGTTTTATGTTAGAGAGAGAGCGGATGCTCAATCCTGATCGAGCACAAAATAAGTGTAGCTGCTCAAAGATGTCGCGTCTACGCTCAGTTGAGTCTAGCAGCAATGAGATTACAAATTTGTGATGAGAAAAGGAAATTTTGTCTTTAATTTTATAGGTATAAACTTGATTTTTATTATTATTTTGTCATTTTTGACAGGTATGTAAGGTGCAATGCAATTTGGGGTAATTGCGATTGCACCTTGTTTTGTTACTGCTGTTCGCGGGCGATAGCGCGCCAGGCGATGTCATTACGGTAGTAGATACCATCCCAATGGATGGTGGCTGCTAATTCATAAGCGTTTTTCTGTGCTTCTGCTACAGTTTTGCCTAGGGCTGTTGCACACAACACGCGACCGCCAGCTGTGACTACATGGCCATCTTGCTCGGCGGTGCCGGCATGGAAAACTTTGGCTGCATCTGATTCATTAGTCGACAAACCTTCGATGATATCGCCCTTTTGCACTTCTGCCGGATAACCAGCCGCTGCCAGAACGACACCCACGGCGGGGCGAGGGTCGTAATCGGCGGTTTTCTGATCTAATTGTTCAGCACACGCAGCCAGACACAATTCCACCAAATCGGAGCGCATACGCAGCATGATCGGTTGGGTTTCTGGATCACCAAAGCGGCAGTTAAATTCGATTACCTTTGGGTTGCCTTGGTTGTCGATCATCAAACCGGCATACAGGAAACCGGTATAAGGGTTACCTTCTGCGGCCATGCCTTGCACGGTTGGCCAAATCACTTGCTGCATGACGCGATCATGCACTTCCTGCGTGACAACTGGTGCAGGTGAGTAAGCGCCCATACCGCCAGTATTCGGGCCAGTGTCGCCGTCACCAATGCGTTTGTGATCTTGGCTGGTGGCCATTGGCAGCACGTTTTTGCCATCGACCATGACGATGAACGAGGCTTCTTCACCATCAAGGAATTCTTCAATAACGACACGGCTGCCTGCATTACCAAAAGCATTGCCAGACAGCATATCGCGTACAGCGTCTTCGGCTTCTTTAAGAGTCATGGCAACAATTACGCCTTTGCCAGCCGCTAAACCGTCGGCTTTTACTACAATCGGTGCGCCTTGTTGGCGTAGATAAGCCAGTGCAGGTTCGATTTCGGTAAAGTTCTGGTAGGCAGCAGAAGGAATGTTATGGCGAGCTAAGAAATCTTTGGTAAACGCTTTGGAGCCTTCCAACTGCGCAGCGGCTTGGGTCGGGCCAAAAATTTTCAAGCCTTCAGCACGAAAAGCATCAACAACACCAATCACCAGCGGTGCTTCCGGGCCAACAATAGTCAGGCCGATATTTTGTTCTTTGGCAAATGCCAGTAATGCTGGAACATCAGTGGCACTGATATTTACATTTTCAACTTTGGCTTCACGGGCTGAACCGGTGTTACCGGGTGCGACAAATACTTTGTCGGCCAATGGTGATTGGGCTGCTTTCCATGCAAGTGCATGTTCACGACCGCCATTACCGATAATCAATATGTTCATTTATGTTCTCCAACACTGAGTTTTGTATGTCAGTGATAGCGTAAATTGGTTAATTCTGGTGTCTTTTTTCCAGTGTTGTGTCAGCCAACCACTCCACTTTACGACTCGTCGTGAATCCATCCCTGGAGACTCCGCTGCGCCATCCTTGGCGCAGAGGGTCGTAAACCGGAGCAGTTGGCTTCCTTTTGACCGGAACAATCAAATTTTTGAATAAGCAATTAGTACTGAGGATGTGCTGACGGGATGAGAGGCAAGGCGCTGGCTTGTTGAGAAACCGCAGTTAACGTGTAGTTAATGAGGATTTCGATACAAAACAGCAACGCAGCATATCGCCCGTTCAGCGCATCCGACCTAATGGATTAATGGCGGAAATGACGCATATTAGTAAACACCATCGCCATGCCATGTTCATCAGCCGCATCGATTACTTCCTGATCGCGCATTGAACCACCTGGCTGAATGACACAAGTGATACCTGCTTCGGCTGCAGCATCGATACCGTCACGGAACGGGAAGAAGGCATCAGATGCCATTATGGAACCTTTCACTTCTAAACCTTCGTCAGCGGCTTTGATACCAGCGATTTTGGCGGAGTAAACACGGCTCATTTGGCCTGCGCCAACACCAATGGTCATGCCGCCTTTAGCGTAAACAATGGCGTTGGATTTAACGTATTTGCCAACTTTCCAGCAGAACAGCAGATCTTGTAATTCTTGTTCCGTTGGCTGACGTTTGGTCACGACCTTCAGATCGTCCAAGGTCACCATGCCTTGATCGCGATCTTGCACCAGCAAGCCACCGTTAACGCGTTTGACGTCAAAGCCGGTTGCTTTACCTTGCCATTGACCACATTCCAGCAGGCGTACATTGGCTTTTTTCGCGACTATGGCTTTTGCTTCTTCGCTAACAACTGGCGCGATGATCACTTCAACAAACTGACGGCTCACAATAGCTTCAGCAGTTGCTGCATCCAGCTCACGGTTGAAAGCAATGATGCCACCAAAAGCAGAAGTTGGGTCAGTTTGATAAGCGCGGTTATAGGCTTCCAGAATATCACTGCCCAGTGCCACGCCACATGGATTGGCATGTTTCACGATGACACAGGCTGGTTCAGCGAACTCTTTCACACATTCCAATGCTGCATCGGTATCAGCAATGTTGTTGTAAGAGAGCGCTTTACCCTGCAGCTGAGTCGCAGTAGAAACGGATGCGTCTTGCACATCAGCTTCGGCATAAAAAGCAGCGGCTTGATGGCTGTTTTCGCCATAACGCATATCTTGTTTTTTGATGAACTGGAAATTGATGGTGCGTGGAAATTTAGAGTCGGCGCTGGCTTCATCTTGCACACCATAAGTTGGTACTTTGGTACCAAAGTAGTTGGCGATCATACCGTCATAGGCGGCGGTGTGTTCGAATGCAGCGATAGCCAAGTCAAAGCGGGTCGCGTAGGTCAGCGAATTAGCATTGGCATCCATTTCCGCTACGACGCGGGTGTAATCTTTCGCATTTACTACGATAGTCACGTCTTTGTGATTTTTCGCAGCTGAACGCACCATAGTTGGACCACCGATATCGATGTTTTCGATGGCGTCGGCTAATGTGCAGTTTGGATTCGCGACAGTCGCAGCAAACGGATAAAGGTTAACGGCAACCAGATCGATTGGGCTAATGGTGTGTTGTGCCATGATGGCGTCATCAATACCGCGGCGACCTAAAATGCCACCGTGAACTTTCGGATGCAGGGTTTTAACGCGGCCATCCATCATTTCCGGGAAGCCGGTATAGTCGGAAACCTCGGTAACAGGCAAGCCAGCATCAGCGAGCAGGCGCGCAGTGCCGCCAGTGGAGAGCAGTTCGACACCACGTTGTTGCAGGGCACGGGCGAACTCCACGATACCGGTCTTGTCAGAAACGCTGAGCAGGGCACGGCGGATTGGGCGAGCGTTATCCATCTCTACTTTGTCCTCAAATTTAAGTTCACGGGTCAGATTTTTACGGAAATGTCAGGACGCAGCATTGGCTGTATCCTGTTTTCAGGCGGCGTATTTTACACCAAAAGCAATGGTGGGAGGATCTTTATTGCAGGGTTGTTCAACGTTAATTGGCCAAAGGCGGCTACATGACCGACAGGCTGTGAACTCAGTTATGGGTGGTTGACCTTTTGTTCAAAGAGCACACCTTCACCCGACACGCCGTAAATCCATCCATGGAGGCTCCGCCGCGCCATCCTTGGCGCGGAGGGTCTCTGAAGTTGTGCTCTTTGAACAAACGTAGCAAGAGGGAGAACTGAAAAGTTTAGCTAAATGGTGATCTATTCCAGATGATCGAGTGGTAGTGAGGTGAATTGTTTTACTTGCTGTAAGACGAAGCTGGAGCGAACACCGGTAACTCCTTCAATTCGTGTGAGTTTCTCCAGCAGAAAATGCTGATAAAATTCCATGTCGGGGACAACCACTTTTAATTGGTAATCCGCATCGTTACCAGTGATCAGTGCGCATTCCATGACTTCTGGCATTTCTGATACCGCCTGATTGAAGTTATTCAGGCGCTCCGGTGTATGTTTATCCATGTTGATATGGATATACGCGGTCAACTTTAAATTGAGTTTTTCCGGATTGAGCAGCGTGACATGCTTTAAGATCAGGCCAGATTCTTCCAATGCTTTAATGCGACGGGAACAAGGTGACGGCGATAACCCGACTTGTTCAGCCAGATCAAGATTGCTAATGCGCGCATCTTTTTGCATTAGATTCAGAATTTTTTTATCTAAACGGTCTAATTTCATAAATTACAATTTTTCATAAATTCTCATTATTCGGCAATAACTGACTATAAATTTGCATGTTATTGGTGAGTTCTTGCGCAATAATCAGCTTTTAATGCAATATTTGCAATCACATTCTAAAAGGAATGTCGTATTATTTATCTCGTTCGGGTGGAACGAACACTACGACTAAATTTTGCAAGGTACTCTTACCGGAGGAAGCTTGCCGCAACATCTGACGGCTTACCGGACGCTCAGATGGCTTGGAACCAGTTACCGCTGCCAAACAAAGGTAATCATCATTACCAAAGAGAGGGGCCCGCAACCGATGTTGCAGGCCCTTTTTTGTTATCCCCTTCGTACTTGAAGCTGCCGCATCGTTGACGGCGTTCACTCACCCCAATCACATAGTGTCTCTATGCTCATGGGGATTCGTTCTCTTGTCGCCTTGCTGCAACGCCAATTACTTTGGGTATATAAATTATTTGGTGATTTTCTTGTATTTGATGCGGTGAGGTTGCAATGCCTCAGCACCTAAGGTTTTCTTTTTCCACTCTTCATAATCGGTAAAATTACCTTCGAAGAAGCGAACATTCCCTTCATCGCTGTAATCCAGAATATGGGTCGCAATACGGTCGAGGAACCAGCGATCATGCGAGATCACCATAGCACAGCCAGGGAATTCAAGCAGGGCATTTTCCAGCGCACGCAGGGTTTCGATATCCAGATCGTTGGTTGGTTCGTCGAGTAACAGCACGTTACCACCGGTTTGCAGCAGTTTGGCCAGATGCAAACGACCGCGTTCACCACCGGAGAGTTCACCAACTCGTTTTTGCTGATCGACACCTTTGAAGTTAAAGCGACCGACATAGGCACGGCTTGGGATCTCGAAATTGCCGATCTTCAGGATATCCTGACCATTGGCGACTTCATCAAACACGGTCTTTTTGTCGTCCATGCTGTCACGGAACTGATCAACCGAGGCCAGAACGACAGTGTCGCCTAAGGTGATAGTGCCGCTATCGGGTTGTTCCTGACCGCTCATCATGCGGAACAGGGTGGATTTACCCGCACCGTTCGGGCCGATAATGCCGACAATCGCGCCTTTCGGAATGCTGAATGACAGATTGTCGATCAGTTGGCGATCACCGTAAGACTTGGATAAACCTTCCACTTCCACCACTTTGTCACCTAAACGAGGCCCAGGCGGAATGAATAGTTCGTTGGTTTCGTTACGTTTTTGATAATCTTGGCCATTAAGCTCCTCAAAGCGAGACAGACGGGCCTTACTCTTGGCTTGACGACCTTTCGGATTTTGACGTACCCACTCCAGCTCTTTCTCGATCGATTTACGACGAGCGGCTTCGGTAGAGGCTTCTTGTGCCAGACGGGCGTCTTTTTGTTCCAGCCAAGAGGAGTAGTTACCTTCCCACGGAATACCTTCGCCGCGGTCGAGCTCCAAGATCCAGCCAGCAACATTATCGAGGAAGTAACGGTCATGCGTGATCGCAACGACAGTGCCTTCGTAATCGTGCAGGAAACGCTCCAGCCAAGCGACCGATTCTGCATCCAAGTGGTTGGTTGGTTCATCCAGCAGCAGCATGTCTGGTTTTTCCAGCAACAGACGGCACAGCGCAACACGGCGACGTTCACCACCGGAGAGCACTTTGATCTGGGCATCCCAAGCTGGCAGGCGCAGTGCATCAGCGGCACGTTCCAGCTGATTTTCCATGTTATGACCATCGTGAGACTGGATGATGGCTTCCAATTCACCTTGCTCTTTGGCTAGCTTGTCGAAATCAGCATCTGGCTCGGCATAGGCGGCATAGACTTCATCAAGACGAGTCATGGCGCGTTTCAGTTCGCCCATCGCTTCTTCAACGGCTTCACGCACCGTTTGCTCAGGATCAAGTTTCGGTTCCTGTGGCAGATAACCGATCTTAATGCCCGGTTGCGGACGTGCTTCACCTTCGATTTCGGTATCAATGCCAGCCATGATGCGCAGCAGTGTTGATTTACCGGCACCGTTCAGACCCAGTACACCAATTTTGGCGCCCGGAAAGAACGATAGGGAAATATTTTTTAAGATATGACGCTTAGGCGGTACGACTTTGCCCACGCGATTCATGGTGTAAATAAATTGCGCCATGGTGTTCTCTTCGTCATTACAGATGGCGGATAGTTTAGTGCAAGGATTTGACAGGGAAAAGCGCAGAAAGGAGTTTTTGATATATTGCAGGCACAAAAAAACCCGCGATGCGGGTTTAATGATGGTGCCCGGGGTCGGACTCGAACCGACACGATTATTCATCGGCGGATTTTGAATCCGCTGCGTCTACCGATTTCGCCACCCGGGCAACAAATGTAAAACTTTAACTCGCTGATTAATCAGTCTGCTTGTCTTACGGGGTCGCATTATACAAAGGTAAATCGCGAGCGCAAATTGTTTTTCACGTGATCTGCTTCAGATGCTGAATAAATGCTCGCTTTGATGATTCGCATCTAACCCGCTGACTCGGTTAGAATGCAACTTCCCTGAAGATTGGTATATGTGAATTATGAGTAAATCAACCCGTTCTCGTTCCCGTGCAGTATCGGATAAGCCGGTAATGTCATCAGCCGGTGTCGCGCTGAACTTGCCGCGTGCCGGATTCCGTCGTCGTTTAGGTGCCTGGGCTATCGATGCACTGCTAGTGTTACCGTTGTTGGTGGTGGCTGGTTATATTGGGTACGGTCTGGCGCATTTGCTGACAACGTTGGGCATATTGTCGCTGAGTGATGGAATGACAGTAGGGGAATGGCTGGCACATCAGCTTTGGTTTAGCCTTTGGCTGGCGGGTGTGTTGTGTAGTTATTTTGTCTGGTTCTGGTGCCGGGATGGACAAACTCCGGGCATGGTGCGTTTTCAATTACGTGTACAGAATACCGATGGTTCTTTATTGCGGGTTGGTCAGGCGTTGGTGCGACTGGCGACGTCTGCATTTGGTCTGGGCAATTTGATGGTGATTTTTGATCGCCGTGAATTTTTGGCATTTCAGGATTACTGGGCGAGTTGCGAAGTTGTTGTCACTTCCTCTGCGGCAGTCCGTTAAAATTAAAAGGCGTCTGTCAGCACAGACGCCTATGTTGTTTGAGAATTAGGTTCGGCGCCGGAGCATATAAATGGCAATGCCCATAAATAACAGGCTGGGGATGCTGGCGCCAAACAACGGTGGCACGTTATAAACAAGGCTAAACGGCCCGAGCACTTGATTAACCACGAAGAATGAGAACCCCATCATCACGCCGGAAATTAATCGGGCGCCCATACTGACAGAGCGTAGTGGGCCGAAAATGGTGGAGGCAGCCAGCAACAGCATAGCAATCACACCGAGTGGTGCTAACAGCTTACGCCAGAATTCCAGCTCATAATCATTAACTTGCTGCCCGTTACTTTTCATGTAACTGATGTAGCTGTATAAGCCCTGTGCAGATAACTCATCTGGTGATACCGATACCACCCCCAGTTTGTCGGGCGTCAGATTGGTTTGCCACACCCATTCTTTTAGCCGTTTAAAATGGATCTGCTGTTTATCCTGCAGTTGTGTGATGACGGTATTTTTCAGATGCCAGGCTTGTTGTTGATAATTGGCTTGTGGCGAACGGATAATTTCCTGTAGTTCACCCTGCTCATTAAAGCGATACATGGTTAGACCACGCAGACTGCCATCGCGTAGCAACGTATCGATACTGATAAACGCATGGCCTTCTTTGATCCAGACACCATAAGTCGAAGCGGTAATTTTACCGCCGCTGATCGCGGTCGTTTTAAGATCGTGCGCTTTTTGTTCCCCTAGCGGAGCAACATATTCACCCAGCAGCATTACCAGAAACATGGCTGGAATAACAGTTTTCAGCGCGGAGATGACGATCTGCGTGCGGGATAATCCGGCGGCCTGTAATACTACCAGTTCGCTGCTACTGGCTAACTGACCAAGCCCAATCACACCCCCTAACAGTGCCGCCATAGGGAAAAACAGCACAATATCACTGGGTATGGCATAGACGACACGAAGTATGGCATGCAGTGTGGTGAAGTTTCCTTCACCGACATTTTGCAACTGATCCACAAATTTGATCAGTGATGAAAGACCCACCAGTGTGATGGTACACATCATGATAGCCATGATCACGGTGCGCCCGATATAACGGTCGAGAATACCAAACATCAGCATTTCTCCTTATGCCAGTAAAGGCGCAGTCGTTGCCATAACTGTGTGTTTTTAAAATTCATCGGTATCGCAAAAAATAACGTAAAGAGTACGGGTACGATGTACAGGCCTGGGGTTGCTGGTAATTGTCCCCGTTCCACTGCCGATTCGCCGGCACTGAGTAACAGGAAATAGCTCAAGTAAAGCATGACGGCGGGTAGCAATTTCGCGTAGCGCCCCTGACGGGGGTTTACCATCGCCATAGGTACGGCGATCAATGTTAATATGGGTATAGAGAGCGGCAGGGCGATACGCCATTGCCATTCGGCGATCTCTTTGTTGTCGGTGCTGTGATAAAGCTGTTTGGATGGAATTGCACCTGACTTGCGATTCGACGGTTCAATATCCTTCCGTTGGATCTGGGCCCGGTATTCCGAGAAATCGGCAATACTGAACTCTGTTGATGGCGGTGTTCCGGCATAACGTTTTCCATTATTCAGCGTAACCCACGGAATGCCTTTGGCATCGGTGGTCAGATGCCCGCTGGCGGCAACCACAACAGCGGCTTCCTCTGGTTTATCACTGCGTTGTAACAGGAAAATCCGTTGTAAACTGCGTCCACTTTTTTGTACATCTTCAACATAAGCGACCAGTTGTCCTTTATCCAGACTGAGAAAACGGCCGCTTTCCAGTGGTACGGATAACGGATCTGCTTTGGCGGCATCGAGCAGCTGAGTCTGTTTTTCCCGCGCCATCGGTGCCAGCCACATGGTGTTGGTCACGGCAACGGCAGTGGTCAGCAAGGCTAATACCAGACTGACTTTCATGACGTAGGAAGGCCCGACACCAATAGCGCGTAATACCGTCATTTCACTGTCGGCATACAGGCGACCGTGTGCAAATAAAATGGCGATAAACAGACTGATAGGTAGCAACAATAAACCCATGTAGGG